>JAEEGK010000339.1_pt1 | contig 117878 bp, 98 predicted proteins | sample 8958771 | NCBI WGS metagenome assembly JAEEGK01 (sample SAMN16246547, study PRJNA631951) | gut metagenome | biome: gut microbiome; feature: rumen; material: SC-attached | host: Bos | place: Iran: Karaj | collected 2018-10 | reverse complement strand
TTCTCTACAGACTGGCAGGCTCACCTGCAGCATCCGAATCGGCTATAGCTGCCGAATTTGATGACATTGAATCCGGCCACTGGTACACGGATGCGGTACTCTGGGCTGCTTCAAACGGTATCGTTACGGGAAAGAGCGAAACAACCTTTGCTCCACTGGACAACATCACTCGCGAGCAGTTTGCAACAATGCTGATGCGTTACTGCAGCTTCGCAGGTATTGATACAGGAAAGGTAGCAGATCTCAGCGGTTTTACCGATAACGAGACTATCAGCTCGTATGCAAAGGATGCTCTTTCATGGGCAAACTCATCCGGAATCATTACCGGCCGCACGGAAACGACGATTGCTCCAAAGGGCAGCGCAACCCGCGGCGAAGCGGCAACGATGCTGATGAGATTTTTGCAGCTGTAGATGGGTATAGAAATAACAGATAAACTCAAATTAACGTAAAAAAATAAGCGGCCTCGCTTGAGACCGCTTATTTTAATTCCCCGAAAGGATCGCAATTATTCCTATTACTATAAGGAGTGGTAGTGCTACATATATCAATCCCCCAATCACTAATCCGATTAAAACGATCGGGAAGAGCACAATGCACACAATCACTTTTGCGATTCCCCATGTGGCCAATATTGCCAGCTTTATTAACTTCCAGACTACGTATATGAGCAGAATTGTAAATAATGCTGTCAGCATGATGTGCTCCTCCTTTCTAAACCCCTTTTCTTTATGTCTTTATTTTACTAAAGCACATCGCTGAAATATACAGTTAATTGAGTGAAATAACCTGCCCTTTTTCGCAAAAATAGAGGATTTCTTAGCGATAGATTTCGACCTTGCAGTTCTGCTTGCCTTTTTTGCTTAAGGAAAGCTCTTCCGCAAAGATAAACCTGCCTTTGCCTCGAACGGAAATAATGTCGCCCGCAGAGAGCTTTTTTGCGTTTTCGGTGCAGGATCTGCCGTTCAAATACACCTTTTCCTGCGGAAACAGCTCGAGTGCATCTTGCCGCGAAAGCGACCATACCTTTGATATAACCGCATCGATTCGAGGGGATGAAACCTGGATAACTTTTTCCTCGAGATTTGGTGCGGTCAGAGCCTCAGTGTCCTCCGTCCTCTCTACCTTTACCGAAGTATGCTTTATTCGCGTCAGGTTCTCTGCGATAAAATCCGCTATCGCGTCTTTGCAAAATACACAGGCTTCATTTTCACGCACGAATATGTCACCGAGTAGCTCCCTCTTTATTCCGAGGTTCATCAGTGCGCCCAAAAAATCGCGGTGATTCAGTTCATCCGCAAACTTCTTTGAAAGCGGGCGCACGGAAAGTGCCGCAATCGGAAAGTCTACGCTGTACCCCAGCTCCTCTTCATTTCCGAAGCGGATCATTTTTCTCTCGGCAATTTCGCAGCCACCGTATAAGGCAGGCTTTACATAGGATAGTTCTACTTCATTTTCATAGTAAACCGAAAGCTCCGCTATAGACAGAAAATCGGTGAACACATACTGCCCGCTCGAATAGCTCCTGTCCGCAAGCTCTCTTAATCTTTGAATCGTAATTTCCATAACAGTTTCAGTATAGTCCCTGCGCCCGGCTATTGCAAGAGCATCGAATTATACTCGAAAAAGACAGCGATGTCAACAGATATGACATCGCTTTGATTTTTACCGCTACTCCAGCTCTATCACAATCACTCGTCCAACAGTATTTTTCCTTTTTTTGCCTTTGCTTTAAGCCTTGCCATCTGTTCCTGCTCAATCTGTTGAATGCTTTTCTCAGGTGTAGGTAAATCTTCCGGCATAGTGCCACCGATTTTCTTTATGGCTGTTCTTACTTCCTTTCCAACATTATAATGAATGCTTGTAGCATTCTCAGCTCCCTTAACTCTATCCTTGCGCAGTTTTTCTTCTGTCTGCGATATTCTAAATAGATTGGCAATCAATTCGGTACTGCCCATATAGTCAAGAATCTTCTGCCCTACTTCAAGGTTTTTTCGCTTATAAATATCATCAACATCAAGGCCACCATACAACCCCATATACCCAGCATTTTGAAAAAAAGCAAACTCCTCATTCGATATAACTCCTGCATCATACGCCGTCTCTGCAAGCAGCTGATTCCACTGCTTTATATCTCCTCGTACGACTAATCGTCGTCTATCCTCGTCTAACTCATTAAAGTGATCTGCCACTTCCTGCCGATAAGTTTGTATTGCAAAATAAGTCTGGCCAAGCGCTATAACCTCTTTTCTGGGATCTCCATTCTGGACTATTAAATAACATGCATATCGGGACAGTTCATAATCTTTTACTGGCTTAAATGTTGCTCCTGCATCTACGATTTTGCTGACCTCAGCAAAATCGTCTAAAACACTGTGCCCACTATTCTCACAGGCAATCATAGCTCGTCCTATTACTTTAGTAAAGTTTCTCCATTGGGTATACTCCAATACCGGCGCTAGTTCTCTGGCGCTCCAATACTCTGTGCCATCTTCTCTTACATGCTTAATGTCCTCAAATCTCCTATACTCGTTTGCTTTCAGTTCCATAATAGCATCTCCATCTCTTGTTATATATTAAAGCTTCAATACTGCAATTATCTCTTCGCCATCCATATCACCGGTTTCTTTAAATCCAAACGATGCATACAATTCCTTTGCAACAGTATTCTCAGGTTCATATGACAGCCAACAATACTCTGCCTTTCCACAGGGAAACGTTCGAATAAAATCAAGTGCTAATTCCACAGCCTTCTTTCCATAACCCTTATGTTGATACTTCTTATCAATCATCAATCTCCATAAGTTATAGTTCTCTTTCGCAATTGCAGGTGCATCTTCCCAATAATCATCAGTGTCAAATCCCACCATTACGAATCCTACCAGTATATCATCATCATAAATGCCAAACGGAAATGCAAATCCATTTGCAGTAATTGCAGTATAAGCTTCTACAATGCTTACTTCATTACTTGCCACAAAATCTTTTTGTTCATCGTTCACGGACAGTTTCAAAACATCCCAAACATTTGCACCATTTACCTTTTCAAGTCGTAACATCTTTATTCTCCACCATTTCCTCATATTTCAGTTGATATGCTATAAGTCTCGGTATGTACCCCGGAGGAGTACGCCTGCCTGCCTCCCAATCCTCAAGTGTCCTAACCGGAATCCCAGTGTGATCTGAGAATTCTTTTCGATTCATTTTCACACCCTCACGTAATTCTTTAATCACCTTTGCAATATCCATTTCATTCTCCTCGCATTGCGTTTTCTTAATTATATCACATCCGCCAGCATTCTGGTTTGAATATCAACTGTCTTTTGCAATGCATGTAAACGCTTCTCATTAATTGCATAACCGTCGATCATATATTGCTTCAAAATTATACTTGCCCACTGACGAAATTCGATGCCCCGTTTTGATTTTACGCGATAGCCTACAGATATGATGACATCTAATGCGTAAAACTGGACTGGTCTATCCGCATTTGCAATGTGCATTTTTTGCACATTGCTTTCTCGAATCAATTCCTTCTCCTTAAAAATATTATTTACATGTCTCGTAATTACTGTTCGATCCACATTAAATAATTCGGTCATCTGTGCTTGCGAAAGCCATACTGTATCTCCATCCATCGGCACTGACAACGTTACTTCCTTGTCTTTCGTTTCAAATAATATAATCTCACTTTTCTTCACTAAAACCACCTCCCGCGCATATTACTTTTTTCCAAATTTTTTTGATTTCTTCCACAAACTGTCTATCCGGCTTAATTCCTGATAATAGTTTTTCAATTAATCCAGCCAGTTCCAATGCCAGTTCATCGTCTGTATAATACTCAAACAATTCTCTGATATTCACACTATGCAAATGATAAAAAATCATTAATGCATCATCCAAAACTTGCAAATGATTTGATGCACATGTAACTGTCTCCACGAAGGTATCTTTAACATTTTCACAGCTACATTTAATCACTGGTAAATTACCATTTATAAATGGTTCTTTAAAATCTACTGTATATCCTCCTTCCGGATGTTTGGCATATGCCAAATTATAACGCATAACCTGCTGTATATCATAAGAGTTAATTGCACGAATATCTGTATGGTCACTCCAAATCCCCAGGCTAGCATTGAACCCATATCTATCAAGGTCCGTATCCCTCATAATAATTCCTCTTATTGCTAAAAGAATGTGCTCGCAAACATATCTTTTGTCGAATAAAAGTGTAGAATCATTCAATCCCAAACTCAACCTTGAAACAATATTCTCGTATTGTCCTATAAAAATTCTGTTGTAAAAATCTAAAGCTTCGATACAAATTGTCACTTCATCTTCATTAAAAAGGAGATTTGTTTTACCTGTCTGTCTACGAATTCTCATCACCACTCTAGAAAAAGCCAATACAATCATTTCATTTTTATCAATAATGAATTCTTCCCCAGCTACATATATTTTATCCCTATCAGATGAACAATTCATAATATAAGAATAGTCATCTCCTACTCCATCTATTTGAGGTACATTATCGAAGCCTAGTAAAAAAGATACTTGGTCATCTTTTCCGACTATGTAGCCATTTTTATCCCAAACTTGAAATAATGATTTCAACCATGTATCCAGTTTTTTCTTACTCTCAAGTTGCTTTCTAAGGAATCCTGATATAAGTTTTAATCCATTACCATAAGGAAACTCAAAACCCATGTCGTATAATAATTGTGTACTTTCAATCCATTCGCCCTTCTTCGGCTTTAAATAGACTCTTCCTCTTGTCATATTGTCTCCTCCGTCGTCTTTACGTCGCACTACCGTATATACGTTTTTAAACGTATGTTTAAGCGATGCTTAATGAATAAAGCACCGCCATCAAACCTATTGTTTTAAAGCCTGTATATACCCCAGCAATCTTTCTTTCTGTGATTTCTTAAGACTTTCCATTTCAATCAAAAGATCATACTCCTTTGTGCCTTTTGTAACCACTCGATAATCCAACTCCTCCACAGATTGAACCGTATCCTGCAACAATTCATAAGGAGTTACTTTTAACACATTGCAAATAATCATTATTTTATCAGCAGACGGATTCGTTTTCTTTCGTTTCCAATCACTAATAGTACTCTGTGCTATTCCTGTAGCCTTCGAAAACTCCATCTGTGTAACCTCACGGTCTTCCATCAATTTAAAAATGCGTTCACTTATCGTCATTTTCTGCTCCTTTATCCATCATGCTTTCTTCCACCCAGGCCTTAAACTCATCCGGGCATGCTGCTATCCACTCAAAGAAATAGGAGGTTAGATTTTCAAGCGCAATCCCATAATCTTCCAATATAATTCGGTTTAAGAAGTCATAAACTTCGCTTTCCATAGAAAGTGAATATCCATCCTCCGTATCTGTTACACTAACTGGGTTTTCATGAAGCCTTTGCAACACTAACGCTCTGATAAAATCATCCATTTCTATTGTATTTTCTTTATCTAAATTCACCTTACCAAATAAACGCTCATATAAATCAAAAGACATAAGGATTCTATCTGTATCAAATATTTTACATTTGACAGGATTACCATAAAGCTTATAAAAATCATCAGATTCGAGTTTTTCTATCAATTCGCTGGAAGAAATCTCCGGATATAACATAACTCTCCCTTCTTACTTCGCCTTGTCGTATTTTATTCGTATATACGAAATTATAGTCTCATATAGTATCTATGTCAATAGCTTCATAACCTACATCTTCCCTTCTTTCTTGATCCAACCTCTCTGATATTTCCTCCTATACCTTTTTGATACATTTTTTTACATCAAAATGGTGTCACAAAAAAAACAGAAAAAATCCGCAAACCCTGCAAAATCAAGGGCTTGCGGATACGTTATTTTATCACTTTACTACTCCATCTCTATCGTAGCAGGCGGTTTTGTCGTGCAGTCGTAGAGGCAGCGGCTGACGCCCTTTACCTCGTTTACGATGCGAGTGGTGATGTGTGAAAGCACCGCCCATGGGATTTCGGCTGCTTCCGCCGTCATGAAGTCGGAAGTGGTTACGGCACGGAGTGCCACCGCATAGTCGTAGGTGCGGAAGTCGCCCATTACGCCGACGGAGCGCATGTTTGTGAGCGCTGCGAAGTACTGATTCGGCGCCTCCATTTTGCCCTCCTTTACCGCGCGGTCGATTTCCTCACGGTAGATTGCGTCAGCCTCCTGAACAATCTTTACCTTTTCGGCATTTACTTCGCCTATGATGCGGATTCCGAGACCCGGACCCGGGAACGGCTGGCGATATACCAGATATTCAGGAATTCCAAGCTCCAGTCCCACCTTGCGAACCTCGTCCTTAAAGAGCATGCGAAGAGGTTCGATGATTTCCTTGAAATCCACGTAATCAGGGAGTCCGCCTACATTGTGGTGACTCTTGATTACCGCCGATCCGCCGAGGCCCGACTCTATGATGTCCGGATAGATGGTTCCCTGCACGAGGAAATCCACTGCTCCGATTTTCTTTGCTTCCTCTTCGAATACGCGAATGAACTCTTCGCCTATGATTTTTCTCTTTCTCTCAGGCTCCTCTACGCCCGCGAGCTTGTCGTAAAAGCGCTGCTGTGCGTTTACGCGGATGAAGTTGAGGTCATAAGGCCCGTCCGGCCCGAACACTGCCTCAACCTGGTCGCCCTCGTCCTTACGAAGCAGGCCGTGATCTACAAACACACATGTAAGCTGCTTGCCGACAGCCTTTGAGAGCAGCACTGCCGCAACCGACGAATCCACGCCGCCCGAGAGCGCGCAGAGGACCTTGCCGTTTCCGACCTTTTCGCGAACTGTCTTTATGGTTTCCTCTGCAAACGAGGACATCTGCCACTGACCTGTGCAGCCGCAAACCTCGTTTACGAAGGCCTTTAATATTTTAAAGCCCTCTTTGGAATGCATTACCTCCGGATGGAACTGTGTCGCATAGAATCCCTTTTCCGGACATTCCATTCCCGCAACCGGACAAACCGGTGTCTTTGCGGTAATCTTAAAGCCCTCAGGTGCCTTTGCGATGTAGTCTGTGTGGCTCATCCATGCGATGGTGCAGCCCGGATTTCCCGGCTCGCCGCAGAGATCGCCAAAGAGTGCGCCGGACTTTTCAAAGCTTACCTCGGTTTTGCCGTACTCGGATACAGGCGCCGTTTCAACCTTTCCTCCGAGCTGGTGAGCGAGGAGCTGCGCTCCGTAGCAGATACCGAGGATTGGAATGCCGAGCTTGTAAAGCTCCGGATCCGCCTGCGGAGAATCCGCTCCGTAAACGCTGTTCGGTCCGCCGGTAAAGATAATTCCCTTCGGAGCCTTTGCCTTTATTTCTGAAAGAGGCAGGGTATACGGATGAACCTCACAATAGGTGTTACATTCCCTGACTCTTCTTGCAATTAGCTGGTTGTACTGACCGCCAAAGTCCAGTACGATGATCATTTCACGATTCATTTCTACATCTCCAAATTAATGTCTCTCAGAAGTTTCCTTTAATATTACATCGTGTGCGCCGCCCTCTACGATGGAGGTTGCGGATACGAGGGTCAGCTTTGCCTTTTCCTGAAGCTCAGGAATTGAAAGCGCTCCGCAGTTGCACATTGTCGACTTTACCTTTGAAAGTGAAAGTCTTACGTTGTCGCGCAGCGGTCCTGCGTACGGAACATACGAATCAACGCCCTCTTCAAACGAAAGCTTTGCATCGCCGCCGAGGTCGTATCTCTGCCAGTTGCGCGCACGGTTGCTGCCCTCACCCCAGTATTCCTTTACATAGCTGCCGTTTACCATCAGCTTGTTTGTAGGGGATTCGTCAAATCTTGCAAAGTATCTGCCCTGCATCAGGAAATCCGCACCCATGGCAAGCGCCAGCGTCATGTGGTAGTCGTGAACGATACCGCCGTCGGAGCAGATTGGCACGTAAATGCCTGTTTCCTTGAAATATTCATCGCGAGCCTTTGCCACCTCGATTACCGCTGTAGCCTGGCCGCGTCCTATACCCTTTGTTTCGCGAGTGATACAGATTGAGCCGCCGCCGATACCAATCTTTACAAAGTCTGCGCCAGCATCTGCAAGGAATCTGAAGCCCTCAGCATCAACCACGTTGCCTGCGCCGATCTTTACGCTGTCGCCGTACTTGTCACGCACAAACTTTAATGTATCCGCCTGCCACTCAGAATAGCCTTCGGAAGAGTCGATGCAGAGGATGTCTGCGCCGGCTTCGACAAGCGCCGGGATTCTTTCTTCGTAGTCGCGGGTGTTAACGCCTGCGCCCACCATGTAGCGCTTGTGCTCGTCGAGCAGCTCGTCAGGGTTGGATTTGTGCGCCTCGTAGTCCTTGCGGAACACAAAGTGCGTGAGTCTGCCCTGCTTGTCGATAATAGGGAGCGCGTTGAGCTTGTGGTCCCAGATCACGTCGTTTGCGGCCTTTAGTGTGATGCCCTCCTCCGCGTAAATGAGGTCCTCGAAAGGTGTCATGAAGGTCTCGATCTTCTGGTCGAGGCTCATGCGGCTGACACGGTAGTCGCGGCTTGTCACCAGACCGAGAATCTTTCCGTCGGAAGTGCCGTCATCGGTGATTGCAATCGTGCCGTGGCCCTTCTTTTCTTTGAGTGCCAGCACGTCCGCGAGCGTCTGATCCGGACGAAGGTTTGAATCGGACTTTACAAAGCCTGCCTTGTGATCCTTTACCTTTTTAACCATTGCCACCTGATTTTCGATAGGCTGGCTTACAAAAATAAAACTGATCCCGCCTTCCTGCGCCAGAGCAACGGCCAGACGGTCGTCGGAAACTGACTGCATGACAGCAGAAACCAGTGGAATGTTCATAGTTATAGCGGGCTCCTCGCTGCCCTTTCTGTACTTCACAATAGGTGTCTTGAGACTAACGTTCTCCTTTGTGCAATTCTTTCCTGAATAGCCCGGTACCAACAGATATTCGCTGAATGTTCTCGATGGTTCGCTAAAGTAAATTGCCATAATACCTCCTCTTTTTTCTGTGCGTTCTTTCGCTGTTTTGATGTTTATATTATAAAATAATTCTACGTTATTAAAAGAAAATTATACAGCAAAACCCGCCCCCTTTCAAGGGCTTTTTCGGCTTTTTCATGTCCTTTTTGATTTACTGTCCTCTCCCGACCTTTCCTAGTAGCGCTCCGCTATGAATTCCTCAAGCGTAAGCCCCTTTTCCATTATGTAAGTCGCATTCTCCACACCCACATAGCGGAAGTGCCAAGGCTCGTACATGTATCCCGTAATAGGCTCGCCGTCCGCAGTGTATCTCAGGATGAAGCCGTACTCCGCCGCATGCTGAGCAAGCCACTGCCCCTCAGGAGTGCTTCCGAAATCCTTCGTGAGTCTGTAGTTCACCGTCGCGCTTGTGAGGTCTGCCGCAAGCCCGCTCTGATGCTCGCTGGTGCCCGGTCTTGCGCTGTATCTGTCGGCCGCAGCTTGCCCGTCCTGTGCCACATAGTTGTTGTACAGTGTGCTCTGGAAGCTGTAGCTGCGATAAGCCGTCGTCACGAGAATAGTGTAGCCTTCTTCCTTTGCCGCTTCAAGCATGGAGTCGATTGCGTCTGCCGCATAATCTACCATGTACTGATTCGCTTCGGCGCGGTCGGTTGCGCGATATTTTGTGAGCTGCAGGTTCGTAGGCTTGTAATCCTTGCTGAGCCCGCAAACCTTGTTGACGAGCTGAACCGTCTCATCTCCGCCCTCAGGGATGAAAGGCGTATCGTAGTAAACGGTCTCGTTTTTGGTTGTATCGCTGATATCCGAAAGATTTTGCGCGGTCTCCTCGGGAGTATTTCCTTCCTGAGCGCTGATCGCGGAATCAGTGAGGCTCTGTCCATCGCCTTCTACTGCATCCGCGATGTCAACGCCTGATGCGGGCTTTAAAAGCCCTGCGCCGTCGCCGCCCTGGCCGGCAATTCCGCCTTCGCCCATAACGATTACCTTCAGAGGATTTCCGCCGTCCAGGAAAAGGTCGTAGAAAAATCCGAAGGATACAGCAAGGCCTATCAAAATGCATAATATGATAACGCCGCGTTTTATCTTTGTCTGTTTGTCGTTTTTAGCCATCAGTTTACCCTCCAGACTGTATTTCCGTTGCCAAAGACAGGTGTGAACGAGCTCTGTCCCTCCCCGTTTCGAAGTGCGAGCCTTAAAAGCGTGCTGTCCGCGATTTCAGCGCTTGTTGCCGCTATGCTGATGTCACTTCCGTGCTCGATTATGTAGAGTACCAGTGCATCATCCGGCTTTTCCTTTGGATCGGTAGCATCCGTTACAGTCACGCCGTCTTTTACAAATATGCAGCGCTTTATGTCAAAGAACGTGCCGTTTGCCCTTTCGAGTGTGACGGTCAGCGCTCCGGTTTCGCCGCGTTTTATGTGTGCGGTGCAGTCGGCTATACCTGTAAGGTTAACCCAGCCCTCGCTGCCGCATGGGATTTCAACCGGGCTGTCGCTCAGTGCGCATACGGGCTCTTTATCCGTGCCGTCGTAGGTTCCGTAGTAGCCGATAGTGCCTGCTTTATTTACCATGTCTCCGCTGATAACAAAATAGATTGGTGTGTCAGAGTCTTCCCCGATTGCTTTTTTGATCACACTGCTGTCGGGTTTTTCTGTTTCGTCTATATATTTCAGCGTATCAATGTCGCTGATTCCCTTTGCGGCCAGAGTTTTTAACATATAGGCCGACTTTTCGGGGCTGTCGCACGTAAAGGCTTTTCCGAGCCAGTAAAACCACTCATCATTTATCTGACCACCGTCAGAGACAGTTCTGCGGCCGGCTGCGAACTGATAGTAATATCCATAGTCCCACCAGGAAGCGATTACGGCATTTTCTTCGGTATTATCGCGAAGCCACTGCGTCATCTCGGCCCTGCCGGAGCCTACATAAGTGTGATCACTTTTTGACGCCTGAGTCATGCTGCAGAGGGGTGAAACCAGCAGCAGCACCGCCAGCAGTATCATAACCGCATTTTTGCTTCTTTTCGACCTGCCAAGCTTTTCGGCAAATGAAAAAACAAAGCCCGCAAGCAGCGCCAGAGGAATTACCGAAAGCTCCGCAAAACGCAGTCCCGAAAATGCGAGAGGCAGTGTCACAAGCAGCCATGATGCCAAAAATGCCGCAGTAAAAATCTGCATGTTTTGGCCTTGCGGCGTGCCCTGACCGGACTGCATGCCCGAAATGTCAGTGCCTTTGCGTTTGGTTGAAATCGTTTTGTAAATTGCAACCGCTATTATTACTATGATAAATAATGCCGCAGGTATTCCCCCGATTTTGTTAATCTGCTCGAGCACTCCCGGTCTTTGGAGCTCTGAAACGAATTTACCCGCATCCGGGAGATTCGCGCCCGAACCAATCAGCTTAATATCGCCGAGCGCAATGCCTGCGAGACGTGAAATTGACCCCTTTGCGGCAATGAGTCCCATTGTGAAAGTCGCCAAAGCGGTGCATCCGGCAAAAATGAGTGCCAAGCCTGTCTTTGCAACAGGCTCCTTTGCAAAACGTGCCGCTGCGCAGCCTATAAAGTCCGCCCCGAGTGCGAGCAGCGCATAGATATAGTAAGCTTCCCAAAAGACGGAAAGCAGCGCAATTGATAGTATAGTGAGCCCGCCGTAGATTGCGGTGTGCTTTACATTTTCGGCGAGGAGTGCCTCAGCCGCGCAGCACATTGCTGTCGTCGCAAGAACTGCGATTGCAGCGTCGGTGTCAAAGTAGCCCGGGAGTGTGTGCATCCCGTAGGCACCGCTTGTCGCAAGCAGCAGCGCGCCCGTGAATGCGCCGATTCGTGAGCCACGGCGCTTTATGAATATATATGCCGGTACCGCCGCAAACGGGCAGAGGACCGCGCAGAGGTAATAGATTATCTTCCAGAGCTCGATACCTGTCAGGCTGTGCACGAGGTTTGCCAGAATCGGCAGTCCGTTTGTGGTATAAGCATCGCCGCCGCTTATGTCGGTCATCATTGGGTCTTCTGTGCGATATATGAAGGCCTTCATCGGTAACTCGCCGCTTTCAAACTCTACTGCGCGCCTTGCGTAAAGATATGAATCCGCATCTACCAGATTCGGGAGATACTCGCCCTCAGTAAAGATTGGGAGTGCGCCTGCCGGCATCCTGACTGCGATTCCGATTGCCACAATCAGTATTATTATTGCTATATCAATCAGTATGTTTTTTCTTTTTTCGCTCATGATAGTATTTTACCACATCGGGCTTTTCGGCGACACCCTTCAAGGCAAAAAATAGTTATGTGGTTGCCTCCAAATGCAGAAATGCATTTTGGAGGCAACCATTTTAGTTCGAAAAGGCGGTTTTTTCCAGTGTTTTTACATTTTTATCCAGAAAAAAGTGACTCCAAACGCAGAAATGCGTTTTGGAGTCAACCGAAAAACGAAATGTAATGCTGAGTTATGAGCTTTTTGCCTAAAACGGTTGCCTCCAAATTGGAAATTTGATTTTGGAGTCAACCATTGGCTATTTTGAGGTTATTTTGAGGTCTTTTGAGTCCCTAAAGCTTGCCCTCTGTATTCCATTTATACCGCTTTTTTGCAAAGTAGTAATAAATCGGGATGAAATAGAGGGAAAACCCGAACGGGACGCTGCGTACATCCGCACCAATCAGCTCGAGCGGAACCTTGCATGCGAGGCACCAAGGTATCATCCCTGCGGTAAGAATCAACGAATTTTCAATATCCATCGCAAATTCGTCGCTGCTACCGCCACTTACTCTATAAGCCTTGTCGAGGACATTCACCGCCACAATATCACCGATGGTCTGGTTGCAGAATACCGCGCAGCCAAGGGTTCCGATGATAAAGGTCGATGCGAAACGCCCTATTTTTCCTATCATCTCGCTCATCTTTGCGGTCACGTTTTTCAGCATATCCGAGCTTTCGAATATCTCCGAATAGGAGCATGAAAGCACCAGAATCACGCTGACCTCGACCATCGAAATCATGCCGCCTCCGAGGAGCAGCTCCCCCATCCGGCCTCGGCCTTCCGTAACGCCTGCAAAGCAGGCAATCAGGGTGTCAAGCGGGCCCATGCCCTGGATGAAGACGGCGCAAAGATATGCAGTCCCTGCGCTTATCAGCATTATAATCCATATCGGGAGCTTGAAAAGCGGCAGTATGAACATGATCAGCGCAGGAATGACCAGAGGCCATGCAACGCTGTAGTCGCTTGTGATTGCGGAAAGTATCCAGTCAATATCCGTGTTTGTCATCGGATAGAGATACGATAAAAGTGCATAAAGCGCTGCCGCTGCGCCAATTGGAATCCAGCCGGTTTTCAGCATCATCGGCACATTTTTCTGCATGTCGCTCTTTGTAAGCATTGCAGTAAGAATTGCAGAAGAGCTCGCATAAGAGCAGCGGTCGCCGAAATATATGCCCGACATCACCGCGCCACCCGTAAGCACGAGGTTTGCGCCGCTTGCCGCACCTATCGTCATCAGGATGTAGCCCATGGTTCCGGCTACTCCGAACGAGGTTCCGAGTGCGTAGGAAAGTATCGCACACAGCAGGAAGGTTACGAGTATGAAGATATGCGGCGTAATGATTTGGACGCCGTAATAAACAAACCACAGGATTGTGCCGCTTGCACGCCACATTGCGGTGAGCACGCCGATACAGAGCATTACCTGAATTACCACCAGGCCTTTTTTGAAGCCGTTTTTGGTGTCGTTAAAAATGCCCTTTACGCTGCCGCCTCTGTGAAGTGCCACAGCCGCAAATGCAAAATAGCCTATCACCAGAGGGATAAGCATTGAAAAATTCCATATGATGCTGGCCGTCATCGACGCCAGAAATATGATGAAAGCAATTAAAAAATCCATGGCTAAATTCTATATTTAGCCATGGATAAAGTCAAGGGAAAAATGCGGGCTACATCATGCCGCCCATACCGCCCATGCCGCCGCCCATCGGTGGCATTGCAGGAGCTTCTTCCTTGATGTCGCAGATGCAAGCCTCAGTTGTGAGGAGCATTGCGGATGCGGATGCAGCATTCTGAAGTGCTGAACGAGTTACCTTTGCAGGGTCTACGATACCTGCGCCGATCATATCCATATACTGCTCAGTTGCAGCATTGAAGCCTGTGCCCGGCTTGCTGGACTTTACCTTTGCAACAACTACGCTGCCCTCGAAGCCTGCGTTTTCTGCAATCTGGCGAACCGGCTCTTCGAGAGCTCTCATGATGATTGCTGCGCCTGTCTTTGCGTCGCCTGCAAGAGTCTTTACATACTTTGCAACTGCAGGGATAGCGTTTGCAAGAGCTACGCCGCCGCCGGATACGATACCCTCTTCAACTGCAGCCTTTGTAGCGTTGAGAGCATCCTCGATGCGGAGCTTGCGCTCTTTGAGCTCTGTCTCTGTAGCTGCGCCAACCTTGATAACTGCTACGCCGCCGGAAAGCTTTGCAAGTCTTTCCTGAAGCTTTTCCTTGTCAAAGTCGGATGTTGTCTGGTCTATCTGAGCCTTGATCTGTGCGATTCTTTCCTTGATTTCCTCGGAGTCACCGTTTCCGCCAACGATTACGGTGTTGTCCTTTGTAACCTTTACGGATGCTGCGCTGCCGAGCATATCAGTTGTAGCCTCTTTAAGGTCGTAGCCGATTTCTTCGCTGATAACGGTACCGCCTGTCAGGATAGCGAGATCCTTCATCATTTCCTTACGTCTGTCGCCAAAGCCCGGAGCCTTTACAGCAACGCAGTCGAATGTGCCGCGGAGCTTGTTAACAACAAGTGTTGCGAGAGCTTCGCCTTCGAGGTCTTCGCAAACGATGAGGAGCTTTCTGCCCTGCTGAACAATCTGCTCGAGGAGTGGCAGGAGATCCTGAATGTTTCCGATTTTCTTGTCTGTGAGGAGAATGTACGGATTCTCGTAAACTGTCTCCATCTTTTCTGTATCTGTAACCATGTAGCTGGATACGTAGCCTCTGTCGAACTGCATACCTTCAACTACTTCGAGAGTAGTGCCCATGGACTTTGACTCTTCAACTGTGATAACACCGTCCTTGCCGACCTTTTCCATAGCCTCTGCGATGAGAGAGCCGATAGTTTCGTCAGCTGCGGAAACGGAAGCAACCTGCGCGATGGCTTCCTTTGTGTCTACAACCTTTGACATAGTCTTGATCTGGTCTACTGCAACGTCAACCGCGCCCTGGATTCCGCGCTTTAATACCATTGGGTTTGCACCTGCAGCAACGTTCTTAAAGCCTTCCTTGATGATAACCTGAGCCAGCAGTGTAGCTGTTGTGGTACCGTCGCCTGCTACGTCGTTTGTCTTTGTAGCAACTTCCTTAACCAGCTGTGCGCCCATGTTTTCTGTTCCGTCTTCGAGCTCGATTTCCTTTGCGATAGTCACACCATCGTTAGTGATAAGCGGGGAGCCGAACTTCTTTTCGAGAAGTACGTTTCTGCCCTTTGGTCCGAGTGTGATCTTTACTGTATCAGCAAGCTTGTCTACGCCTGCCTGTAACTTTCTTCTGGCATCTTCGCCATAGAATAAATCCTTTGCCATTTTATTTTACCCCTTTCCTACTCAATAATTGCGAGGACGTCGTCCTGCTTGATAATGATGTATTCTTCGCCCTGGTACTTTACGTCAGTGCCGCCGTATTTTGCGAAAATGACCTTCTGACCGGTCTTTACTTCCATTTTTTCATCAGCTGTTCCCGGACCTGCTGCAACAACCTCTGCAACCTGCGGTGTTTCCTTTGCCTGGCTGGCGAGGATGATGCCTCCCTGTGTCTTTTCTTCAGCTTCGACTCTCTTCAGCACTACTCTGGTGCCGAGCGGTTTAATTCCAAATGCCATTTGAAAGATCTCCCTTCTTTATTTTAATATAATTTTTTGCAATTTGTTAGCACTCAATATCTTTGAGTGCTAACTATATTTTACCTTTATTCGTGCGAATGTCAATAGAATTCGGTCGATTTTTTGTCTTTTTTGTCGTTTTTTTAAAGAAAAAACGGGTTTGAACGCCCGTTTTTTGATTTTGTGATGTTTTTAAATGTTTTGCCTTCTGATGAAATAAAAGAGATATTGCTGTGCAAGTCCGCCGTACTGACCGAAGTGCTCCTCGGCATACTTTTTCATGCCCCGCATGTCACCTTCGTCGAAGCCGTACACCTCATGCATCACTCGGCGCACCCAGACATCAATCGGAAAGCTTTCGATTCTGCCAAGCCCGAATAAGCTGATGCAGCTCGCGACCTTTGGCCCAACGCCCGTCAGAGAAAGGAGCAGGCTGTACTCCTCTGCCGCGGTCTGCAGAGACGGCTCTGCTTCAAGGAGTGGACGGAGCTTTATGTATTCGCGCGCCGCCGCGACCAGATAAGGCGCGCGATACCCCAGGCGAACGGGCGCGAGGGCATCCGGTGCCATGCCGGATAAAACCTCGGGCGAGGGAAGCGAGTAAAGCTCCGAACCCGGTATTTTCTCCCCGCAAAGCTCTGCCAGAGCCTCTATACAGCCCTGAATACGCGGTATATTGTTGTTTTGAGATATTATAAAGGATACTATCGTTTCCCAAAGATCCTGCCTTAATATGCGGATTCCGTCTCCGGCCTTTACAGCATCCCCTATCTTTTCATCGTGGGCGAGAAGCCATTCCCTGGCCTTGCCGTAATCGCGCGAAAGGTCGAAATACTCTGCCCAAAAGTGCTCCGCGTCTGCGCGGTTTTCCGGGGTATCCGTGACCGAATCTTCTTCGATCACAATGACGCCGGAGGCGTATTTAATACGTGCGGCCCTCTTCGCGGCTGCGCCCGCGAAGCTGCCGTCAGGCCGGTGCTTCCAACGGAAGCACTGGCCGCACGTAAATGTTTTCCATATATCAATGTCCCTGCACTTTAATTCCGTTATCATTACTCTCCGCTGCTCCCCGCGCCTATTTGGCTGTGCGAACCTCAATATTAACCGCATTCAGGTTTAGCGCTGTCATGGCCTTTACGCGGCTTGCTATCTGCATCTGAAGCTGCCTGCCGACTTCGGCGCTCGACACCCCGTAACCGAGATATGCTATCAGTTCTATGATCTTTCCCTGAGGCGACTCACCTACAGCCACCCTATCGACGTTTTTAACTCCCTTTATACCCTTTGAGGAATAGATTACTATATCGCTTATTACCGATGTGGAAAGCTTGTACTCTCCCAAGTATGAATATGTCGGACGCACAATGGTCTTTTCCTCGGATTTGTTCCCCTTGCCTGTGAGACCCAGCAGCGTCTCCATCACATATCCGTAAAACCCCCTCTTTATCTCGAAGGTCGGCACGGGTATCGTGTGAATCCCCACATCCTGCCTGTAGTGGCGCGCTGTTTCGCGCTCCTCTGCGGTCGTAACATCCTCTATATGAATAATCTCACTGATTTCGGGCAGCTCCAAAGTTTCACTAATTTGCTGTACCATTTTGTCGGAGGTCCCCAGCACAAGTATACTTCTGGGGTTAATTTCTTTTATTTTTTCGACAACCGCATCCCTGTGAGGCTCAAACTTAAACAAGGCGGTTTTTATCGCTCCGACCTTTGTTGGCTGTCCTTTTGCCGAAACTCCGGCCAAAATTAGGTTTCCTGCGATAAAAAGTCCGTCATCTATGATGGTTTCGATGCCTTTTTCGCGACAAATATCGATTGCCTTGTAGCTTTTTCCGGTGCCGCTTTTGCCCACGAGTGCGTAAATTTTCATCTTTACATCTCCAAAGTGTTCTGATATAATCAAGTTGTCGTTAAGAAATATTAAAAGGAGGTTTTTATTATGGCTTACAAAATTAACGCAGATACTTGCATCAGCTGTGGTGCTTGCGCATCCGAGTGCCCTGTAGAGGCTATTTCCGAAGGCGCAGATTCCTATGTTATTGATTCCGATAAGTGCATCGATTGCGGCGCATGTGCAAACACTTGCCCTGTTGACGCTCCTGCTCAGAACTAATAACGGGTAAAAATATTAAGATTAACAATAACCGTTTCATTACTGAAACGGTTATTTTCTTGCCATAATTCAGTTATTCTTCAAAACCTGCTCCGCCGTTTTGTGCCGCATTGCCGCTCACCTTGTACGCAAGCGTATAAAGCGAATCGGAAAGGTGTACATTTTCAAGCGCAACGTGGTTAGGGACCTCCAGGTCTACCTGGGCAAAGTTCCAGATGCCCTTAACACCTGCAAAGCAAAGCTTGTCCGCAATTTCCTGCGCATTGTCTTTTGTCGTGCAGATGATGCCGAGGTCTATTTCGTTATCTTCGACATACTCAACCAGGCCTTCGGAATCAAGCACATCGATGTCGTTTATCCTGAGTCCCACAAGGCGAGGGTTAACATCGAACAGCGCCTTTACCACAAAGCCTGCTCTGTAATAGTGAGTATAGTTAGCCAGCGCCTGACCTAAATTGCCGGCACCGACAATAACCATCTTGTACTCTCTGTCGAGTCCAAGGATGGCACTTATTTCATTGTAAAGCCCATCAACGTTATAGCCGTATCCCTGCTGTCCGAATCCGCCAAAGTTATTCAAATCCTGGCGAATCTGAGATGCGGTATACCCAATCAGGCTGGACAGTTCGTTTGACGAAATCTTGTCTACGCCTTTCTTCTTGAGCTCTTTGAGATATCTACGGTAACGTGGCAGTCTTTTTATGACCGCATTCGAAATTTTCGTGGTATCTTTTATTTTGCTTTTGCTCATAAATTTAAATTCTTTCTTCTACATACTTGACTAAATCGCCAACACTCTGGAATTTCTCTGCCTCTTCGTCAGGGATTTCGATGTCATATTCGTCCTCGATAGCCATGATAATTTCTACGGCGTCGAGCGAATCTGCTTCCAGGTCTCTCATCAGATGAGTGTCCATGGTGATATCATCCCCACTGACATTGATCTGCTCCATGATGATTTCCTTAATCTTATCAAATACCATAATGTGTTTCCTCCGTAATGCAATTTGCACGTATTTATTATATATATACGTGTAGCTATATGCAAGTAGAAAGTTGCGATTTTGTGCGTTTTTTAACGATACTTATTTGCTGTCTTCAAGCTCCATCCAAGAGTCATAAACTTTGGAAAGTTCAGCCTTTTTATCCTCGATTAAAGAGTTCAATTCACCCAGCTTTGCGTGGTCCGAAAAGTACTGCGGCATGCACATTTTTGACTGCAGATCTTCTATAGCTGCCTCAAGCTCCGCGATTCTCTCTTCAAGCCGAGCCTTTTCTTTTTCGAGGCGCTTTGCTGCCGTCGCCGCTTCCTTTTTAAGCCTTCTCTCTTCGGCAGACGAAAGGCCGGAGCCTTCAGGCTCGCTCGCCACCGCGGTCTGCTTTCCCAGCTCTTCCATGTACTTTTTGCCCGACTCGATTTCCTGCTGCTTTTTCTCAAGATAGTAATCGTACTTTCCGAGATAATTCACTGCTCCCTCCGGCGTAAGCTCAATTATGCGGTCAGGGATGCGCGACAGGAAATATCGATCGTGCGATACTACAATCACCGTCCCCGGGAACTCGCGAAGTGCTTCCTCGAAAACTTCCTTTGAATTTATGTCGAGGTGGTTTGTAGGCTCGTCGAGGATTAATGTGTTCGATCCCGCAAGCATCATCTTTGCAAGGCTGAGTCTGGCTTTCTCGCCGCCCGAAAGTGAGCTTATCGTAAGGAACACGTCCTCGCCTCTAAAGAGAAACCTGCCAAGTATACTGCGCATTTCCGTGTCGGTGTAAAGCCGATAAGACTCCTTCAGTTCATCCAGCACCGTGTTGCTGCCATTTAGCAGCAGCTGCCCCTGGTCGTAGTATCCGAAGTCCACGTTGTGACCGACCTTCAAATAGCCGCTGTCGGGCGCCAGCTCTCCGATCAGAATTTTCAGGAGCGTGGTCTTTCCTATCCCGTTTGCCCCCACTATACAAATGCGCTCTCCGCGCTTTATGTCAAAGTTCACATTTTTGAAAAGCTCGCGGCGCTCTCTGCCGTAGCCGAAGCCTTTTGCAAGCCCTTCGCCGATCAGCACATCGTTTCCGGACTGGAAATTCTGCTTGAAGCGGATTTTCATCTTGCCCGGCTCCGCGTCAGGCCGCTCCAGCCGTTCGACATGTGCAAGCCTCTTTTCACGGCTTGCTGCACGCTTTGCCAGATGCTCCGTGCCGCGCTCCTTGTAGCGCCTGATCATATCCTCCTGACGGCGTATCTCGGCTGCCTGGTTTTCGTAATGGCGCAGGTCTTCTTCTCTGTGCAGTCTCTTCTTTTCGGCAAACTCGCTGTAGTTGCCTTCGTAGCAGCAGAGCCTCTTGTTTTCCACCTCAAAGATTCTGGTCACGGTGCGGTCGAGGAAGTATCGGTCGTGCGATACGACCACAATCGTGCCCTTGTAGGTCTTTAAGTACCCCTCCAGCCACTTTAGCGTGCCGATGTCCAGATGGTTTGTGGGCTCGTCCAAAAACAGCAGGTCGGGCTTTTTTAGAAGCAGTGCCGCCAGAGCCAGTCTGGTGCGCTCGCCGCCCGAAAGAGTGCTTATCTTCTTGTCGTAAAACTCCGGCCCAAAGGCCATGCTTGAGAGGACGCCTGTGATTTCGCTTTTGTAGCTGTAGCCGCCCTTCATGTCGTACTCCTGCTGGAGTGCATCGAGGCGGTGGAGCATAGCGTCAACCTCTGCCTGCGAAGCACCGGAAGCTGAGAGATCCGCCACCTGCTGGCTTATCCTCGCAATCTCATCCTCCATTTCGTGAAGAAACGCAAAAATGCCGTCTATCTCTCCGAAAACGGTATTTTCGGAGTCAAAGGCGTCATTTTGCTTCAGATATCCTATTGTGGTCTGATTTGAGACATAGAACTCGCCGCCCTCGTGAGGCAATTCGCCGGTCAGGATTTTAAAAAGCGTGGTCTTTCCGGCGCCGTTTACGCCTATCAGTCCCACTCTATCCCTCTCGTTTATGTGAAACGAAATATCCTCGAGGATTACATCGGTTCCGTACTCTTTTCTCAAATTGTTTGCACTTAATATAATCATAATTCTAAAGTGGTACAGAAGCGACAGCATCGAGCGAAAGGTCGCTCAGCTCGCCCGCTTTATACATGTAATAAGCTGCGCAGCCAATCATTGCCGCATTGTCCGTGCACAGCACGGGATCGGGCACATACAGCTTTATGCCGCGCTTTTCGCATGCTGCTGCCATCTGCTTTCGCAGTGCGGAGTTGCTCGCAACTCCGCCCGCCATAACGAGCCTTTTCTCGTTATGGCGGGCAGCAGCCTTCATCGCCTTTGTCACTACAACGTCGAGCACGGCTTGCTGGAACGATGCGGCCACATCCGCCACATTTATCTCCTTGCCCGCCTGGCGCTGCGTATTAACGTAATTCAGCACGCCTGTCTTTATGCCGCTGAATGAAAAGTCCAGACTGTCCTTTTCCAGCATAACGCGCTTGAACTCTATCGCGTTCGGATCTCCTTCCTTTGCGATTCTGTCTATTTTAGGACCGCCCGGATAGCCGAGTCCGATAACCCTGGCAACCTTGTCATAGGCTTCGCCTATTGCATCATCTCTGGTCTGACCCAAAACCTCGCACTTGTTGTAATCCGTAACCCTTATTATATTCGTATGTCCGCCCGAAAGCACGAACGCCATGAAAGGCGGCTCCAGCTCCGGATACTGCAGGTAATTGGCGCTGATGTGCCCCTGAATATGATGCACCCCAACCAGAGGCTTATTCTTTGCGAGCGCAAAGGCCTTTGCAGTCGCCACGCCGATCAAGAGTGCGCCGATCAGTCCGGGTCCGCTTGTTACACCGATCAGGTCTATATCATCAAGTTTCACGTTTGCCTGCGCGAGTGCCTGCTCGGTGACCGCGTTTATATTGTTTAAGTGATGGCGGGACGCAATTTCGGGCACTACGCCGCCGAACTGCGTATGTATTTCTATTTGAGATGAAATGACATTGGAGAGTATTTCTCTGCCATCGGCAAGGACAGCTACGCTGGTCTCGTCACAGCTTGACTCTATTGCCATTGTAAGGAACTTACCGTCTTTCATTACTCTACCCTTTCCATATTATTTCTCCACATAATTATGGCATCCTCGCCATTATCACTGTAATACCCTTTTCGAATACCTGCCGGGTAAAAGCCCAGCTTTGTGTAGAGTGCCAGCGCAGGCGCATTTGAGGGACGAACCTCGAGAGTTTGCGATTCAACTCCGCGTTTGGCCGCCTCTTCAAACAGGAACTCCACTATCTGCTTTCCCAGATGCTTCCCCCGATAATCCGGATGCACGGCAACGTTTGTGATGTGACCCTCATCGAATATGATCCACATCCCCGCATATCCGACAACCTTATCTCCGTCCGCCGCCGTCACATAGAGCGCTCTTTCGTTGTCCCTGATATCGGCTGTGAACGAGGCTTCGCTCCATGGCGAGCGGAAACATATCTTGTCGAGCTCTGCCATCTGATGTATGTCTTTTTCTTCAGATATTCTGATTATTACTTCCTGCATTTTTCTCCGCAAGCTTCCTCTCGGCTTCAGCCTGCCTCATGTATATAGGCTCCAGCTGTCCGTATTCAAGGAGGCATCCTTCTTTGAACATTTCCATTCCAAGCTTCGCAACCGATGCGGCAGTCTGAAGATTGCTCACCGGCCTGAGCGCTGCATTAACATCCGGGCTGCCTACGAGCATGCGCGCATCGTAGAAATTGTAGCCCTTTTCGTTAGCCCACTCTGCAATTCGCGGGCCATACACCGCCACGCCATCTCCAAACAGCATGAATTCGTTTTTGCCGCTTATCTGAAGCGCCTGGTTTAACATTCGCAGGTAATCCTCCAGAGCATAGGCTCCGGAGCGGACGATTTCGAATATTTTTTCGCTTGCCGGCGCATCCTCGCCTGCCTCGCGATTCCACAGAAAGGCCCCGCCGTACACCTGACTCCTTCTTGCGTCAAATATAGGGCAGATAACACCTTGATAGTCCGGCACGTGATAAGCAAAGCTCATCAGTGTAGGCACCGCTATAGCCTTTATATTCAGGCTCTGCGCGAGCGCTCTGGCTGTCGATACTCCGATTCTGATTCCCGTAAAGGATCCCGGCCCCGCGCTCACTGCGATAGCCGAAGCCCCTGCAAGGTCTACGTTTGTCGCCTTGGTGATTTCGTCTATCATCGGTGCCAGGTTTGTCAGATGGTTGTATCCGGGCTCACCCACCAGCTCCACTATTTCGTTTTTTGAGTTAACAACCGCCACAGAAAGCTGCGGTCCGGTCGTCTCTATTGCCAGTATGTACATGGCTACTCTCCCTTTATGGATATATGATATTTTCTTTCGGTCTCACCCTCGCCGCGCTCAATCCTGATGACCAGCGTTCCTTCGGGCAAAAGATCTTCTATTAAATCGGCCCACTCTATGATGCAAATTCCGTCGCCGAAAAGATATTCGTCGAATCCTATTTCATAAAGCTCGTCCGGATCATATACTCTGTATACGTCAAAATGGTAAAGCGGTATGCGTCCGCTGCGGTGCTCCCGGACTATGGTAAAGGTCGGGCTCGTTACAGCCTCGGTGACTCCAAGGGCGCGGGCAATGTAACGCGTAAGCGCGGTTTTGCCTGTTCCGAGGTCCCCGACAAGGGCCACTACATCCCCTGCGGCCAGCCTCTCCGCCAGCATTTCACCGAGCTTTAGCGTCTCATCCTCACTGCTCACAAATATTTCGTTTTCAAGCCCAATCAAATTCATAATTCCAATCTGGGGACAGGTCCCAAATTCGCCTTTTTTCCAATTTGGGGACAGGCCCCAAATTCGCCTTTTCGCTAATTTAGGGACAGGTCGACCTGTCCCTAAATTAGACTTTTTTCCAATTTGGGACCTGTCCCCAGATTCGCCTAGCGATGAAGGAAGACGGAAATCCTCTTGTATACGAGGAAGGTAATAAGCGAGTTGACGCCTGCCTTAAGCAGGTTAAACAGCGCGATTGACGGAAGCATCGGAACTACTGCCGAGCTCGGCATCCCAAAGAATGCAGCTGTTATAAAATAGTTTGCCGGCAGCATTACGGCCGTCATGGTCAGCGTGCCCGCAATCAGCGCAATAATAGCTATCTTTTTAGTTTTACGTTCACCGCGGTAGATGTTACCTGCGACCAAAACGAAGGAACCTGTTGCAATTATGTGCATGATTACACCGTAAGCACCTGTGGTTGCAAACATTGTTCCCTGAATGACCGACACCACTACTGTGATGAACAGTCCTGCCAGAGGCCCATAAGCGAAGGTGCCTATCAGTATGGATATGTCCGCAGGATCATATTCCAAAAATGGCAACAGCGGAAATGGGATACGGATAAGTGCCATCAGTACGATTGAGATGGCTGCAAGCATGCCCATTTTGGCAAGCCTGCCTGTTCTTGTTTGAGTTTCACTCATGATTCAAATTCCTTTCTTGATAAATGAATAAGGAATCTGCCAGGAAACATGAAATTAAATAGCCTCCGTGTCTCGGAGGCGTGGATGCAGGCATATTAAAGCCACGCATCTGGTTCTTCCATCCGGACTATACCGTCGGCTCCGGATTCGCACCGGATCCTGCTTTGGCTTTGATAACAAAGCCTCCGCTCGCGGGCTCGGCCCCAAATAATGACGCCATCACCGCCGGTGGGGAATTGCACCCCGCCCTGAAACAGATACATAAAAATATTTATCTACCTACCGATTGTATATCACAACTGAGCATTTGTAAAGCTTAAAAGTAAAACTTCGTTAAAAAAATATTTTTTCTGCAAATTTTAAGTGCAATATCTTCTTTTTTGTTGTATAATGTAATCGTGTAGGCGGGACGCATATCTCGCACTACCGGCATACATATAAATCGTTAGTTGGTAAAGGGCGGATCGCAAGATCTGTCTTTTACTTTTTTGACCTGCCCTTTACCTATTTCGTCAGCTTGTAAATCGCATCCGCATAGATTTTCGCCGCCTTCATCAGGCTGTCAATCGAAATATATTCGTCTCTTTGGTGAGCCATCTCCTCTTCACCCGGAAAACGAGGCCCAAACGCAACGATGCCCTTTGTGGCACGCGCATAGGTACCGCCTCCGATTACTATAGGCTTTCCGTCTACATCCCCGGTATGCTCCTTGTAAACATCCATCAGCGTCACAATCAGCGGATCGTCCGCAGGGAAATAGATAGGCTCTCTGCCCTTTTCCTTTACCACTCCGAAATTGTATTTATTAAGAAGCGGCATCATCCCCTCATAAACTGCCTCCTCGGTATATGTCACCGGATAGCGGATATTGACCGTAAACTCGCCCACCTCCGGCGTCATCTTTGCCATGCCGAGGTTGAAAATCAGATCGCCGCTCGCCTCATCGCAAAAGCTGCAGCCCATTGATTCGCCCTTCCACTCAAAACCGATATGCTCGTTCGCAAAGGCAATAAACTCGTTCACATCCTCATTCGCGAAGCTGAGCCCCCCGAGGAATTTATAAAGAATCGCTATAGCATTAACGCCCATGTACGGTGTCGAGCCATGCGCCGACTGCCCCGTCGTCGTAATTTCAAGGTTTTTGCCGGTCCCCTTCACCTGCAGATGATAGCCCGTCTCCTCGCGGAAAGCGTTCGCCTTTTCACGAATCACCTCATAAGCACCGGGCTGCTCATTTCTGACCACAGCTCTCGCAAAATCCGGCACCATATTTGCCGCACTGCCGCCGTTAAGCGAGCGAAGCTCCAAGCCTTTGTTGTTTGACTTCCCAATCTTCTTTGCCAGCCTGAACACCAGTATGCCCTTTTCTCCATGAATTGCAGGAAAGTCCGCATCCGGCGTAAATCCGAATGTCGGCACAGTGTCCACATGCTCGAGATAGTAGTGCATGCCGATCCAGTTCGTCTCCTCGTCGAGGCCGAGAATCAGCCTGATGCGCTTTGACGGCTCAAAGCCCGACTCCTTCAGCGCCTTCATTGCATAGTAAGCAGCAAGCACCGGGCCCTTGTCGTCGCAAGTGCCGCGTCCGTAGACCTTGCCGTCCTCTATGCTGCCGCTGAACGGGTTTCCGTCCCCCGACTTCCATCCGCTGCCCTCCGGAACGACATCCAGGTGGCCGAGGATTCCCATTATTTCGGTGTCTGTCGAATCCTCTCGCGCCGCCATTTCTATATGGCCGCCGTAATTGTCAGTATTGCATGTTGAAAAACCGTCAATTTCGGCTCTGGAAAGCATCCAGCGGAAGGCATTGTCCACCTCCTTGCCGAACGGCAGCTTGCCGTAATCTTTGTCTATGCAGGCCGGCGCGATTACGCTCGGAATATTTACCAGCTCTTTTAAATCCGCCAGCATATTTTCTTTATATGAATCAATTAATTCCAAGTATCCCATAAGCTGTCTCCTTTGCATCCTTTGCTCTGGACAAATGACCAGAAACCGCCAGCGTCGGATTGTCATCCAGCGCATCATCAAGCGGAATAATACTGTAGTGAGTGCGGCCGCCGCTCTTATATCTGTCCACCCATGTTGGAATTGCGTCCATGTCAACCGCAATCACTTCGCCGGTATCCGGCTTTATAGTGATGTAAGCCCTCGCCAAAACGCCCTCTTCGGTGTATTTATTGCTCAGCGTTTCCGTCCTCTGATTCGAGATGCAGTTCCCGAGGCTGTAAAATACAGGAACGGTATGACGAGCTCCCCCGGTGACGGTAGGGCTTACCATAGCGCCCTGCTGCAGCACATGAGGATGCGATCCGAAGATGACATCTATATCCATCGTGTCTATTGTCTTTTGTGCTATATCAAGCTGCCATCTGTTGGCACTCAGCTGATATTCCTCGCCCCAGTGATAGAACATAACCACAATCTGAGCTCCTGCGGCTCTGCACTGCTCCACCACATCGCCTATCTTTGCAAGCTCCTCATCTATGAAGGCATAGTTAAAGCTGTTGATGTGCGAAGCTGCTTCCTCGCTTGCTATCGAGCCGTTTATTGAAACCCGTCTGTCGCCGGTAGAGTTCTGATAGGTATAGGAAATAACACCGACCTTTATTCCATTTGCTTCGTATATGCAGTACCTCGGGTCGGTCACCTCCGTGATGCTTCCCGTAGTCTGAAAGCCCTGGCCCTTCAGGATTTCGAGAGTCCTCAGCACTCCGCTTGTTCCACGGTCGAGCATGTGGTTGTTTGCTGTTGCGACCACATCAAAGCCCGTCCATTTGAGCGCTGCCGCCAGCTCGTCAGGCGATGAGAATGCCGGATAGCCCGTGTAAGGTGCCTGCCCAAAGGTCGTCTCGAGATTGCAGATTGCAATATCGGCCTCCTCGACATAGTGCTTTATGTATTCAAAGTTGTCCGTGAAATCGTAAGTTCCGTCAGCCTGCTTTTGCGCGTCAAGCTGGGTTTTGTGCGCCATCACATCTCCGGTGCAGAGTATCGAAACCGTAACCGGCTCCGGCTCCTGCAAAGGCTCCGGCTGTTCCCCCGCAGGTGCAGCTCCCCCATCGCCACCGGCTGAAAAAAGTGGGAGCATAAATATCGCTCCCACTACGATGACAGCTATGCACAAAAAGATCAGTATAATTAGCTTCTTGTTCATAAATCCTTGTAAATCCTTATAAATCTTTATTCTACAGGTTCTACATATGCGATATCATCAGGATAGTTGTCCTTGAGTGCCTGCTCAACGATGCTCTTTAATGTCATGCGAGCACCCGGGCAGCCTGCACAGTGTCCCTGCAGTCTTACCTTTACAACCTTATCCGCTGTGTATTCAACGAATTCGATGTCTCCGCCGTCTCTCTGCAGAAAAGGTCTGATACCTTCGAGTACTTCTTTGATTTGTTCTTCCATTTTGTGTTCTCCTTAATCTCTTTTAATTTATTCAAATATCGGTTCCATCGTATATAGCTTCACGAATTTACCGTTTCTGACTCCTTCAATTATAACTGTTTTCATAGGGTTTCCGTCCACATCGAATGTGATGTTCCCCGAAGCCCCCGGGAATGCCGTCTCCAGCCCTATGCTTGTCGCAAGCAGCTCTCCGTCGAGCGCCGTGCAGATGCGGTTTATCGAGTCAACCGCTATTATGTAAGCATCAAAGCCCAGCGCCACCGCAGGGTCCGGCACCGATTCGACACCGTACTTTGCGTGGTACGCCTGCAGGAAGATTTTCGACATATCGTTAACCGATGTGTCCGGCGCGTAAACCACCGAAATGGCAACGTTTACGTCCAGATTGTTCATTATGCTCAAAAACTCGTCGCTGCTCCAGACATCTGTACCGAGGAAAACGCCGGTGTAGTCCTGCTTGTCTGCCTCAGTAAGTATGGCGCGGGTGTCATCGAGGTTTGCCGGCAGGAATACGGCCTGCAGCCCCGAAGCCTTTATGCTTGCGATTTCCTTTGACCAGTCAGCCTTGCCTGCTTCGTACTCTATGGTGGTGCAGACGGTTGTAGGGCTTTCGGTCATCTGCATCATCTTGTCCTCGAATGTGCGGGCGAGCGCAGTTGCTGTGTCGTTGTCCTTTTCACGGATGATGGCAGCCGAGCTGGTCCCCAGAGACTCAACCGTAAACTTTGCCAGCGCCGTGCCCTGGTAGGTCTCGACATAGCACACTCTGAAATAGTAAGGGTTGTTGCTCGTCACCAGCGGGTTTGTGTTGGTTATCGCCATTGCGGGGATTTTCGCCGCCTCGAGATATTTAACCGCCACAAGGGAGTTTATGTCGCCGTAGCTGCCCAGCACTATTGCGGGTCTTTTCGCAATCAGGTCCTGAATTGCTGCCTTTGCCACGTCGATGTCCGACTGATTGTCGGCATATATCAGCTCCACCGGCTTTTGCAGCACCACAGGGTAGAGCTCGTTTGCAAGCTCAATGCCCATTACCTCAAGCTTGCCGTATTCGCTGTCCGGACCTGTAAGCGGCTCAAATACGCCAATTCTCACAGTTTCCTCCGGCTCATCTTTTTGCTCAATAAAAGTATCGACGAAGGCATCCAAGGTAGCACAAGCTGCCAGGCTGCAAGCCATCATCAGCGCAGCCACTATTAGTACAAAACCTCTTAAATACCTTCGTCTCATAATTTTCTTTATTCTCCTAAGTAAGCCTTCTGGACTCTTTCGTCGTTTAGCAGGTCCTTACCCTTGCCTGACATGGTAACAACGCCTGTTTCCATTACATAGGCAAAATCGGAAATCTCGAGCGCCGCCTTTGCGTTCTGCTCGATCAGGAGTACGTTTACTCCGGATTCCCTGATCTGCTTGATGATTGAGAAGATGTCCTTTATAACCAGTGGTGCCAAACCAAGTGAAGGCTCATCGAGCATGAGGAGCTTTGGCTTTGCCATCAGCGCACGGCCTACAGCAAGCATCTGCTGCTCGCCGCCTGAAAGTGTGCCGGCAAGCTGCCACTCTCTTTCCTTCATGCGCGGGAAGAGTTCATACACCCACTCGGTATCTTTTTTGATACCTTCCTTGTCCTTTCTGAGGTATGAACCCATGATGAGATTTTCCGCAACCGTAAGGTCCGGGAACACGCGTCTGCCCTCAGGACAGAGCACGATTCCTTCCTTTACGATGTCACGGGTTCCCATCTTTGTGATGTCTTTCCCATTGAAGGTGATGGTGCCTTCCGTTTTGTTTACCAGGCTCATTATGGATTTCAGCGTGGTCGATTTGCCGGCGCCGTTAGCTCCGATGAGGGAGATAATAGCACCGTCCTCTACGTCCATGTTGATACCCCTTAGAGCGTGGATACCACCGTAATAAACGTGTACGTTTTCTATTTTTAACATTATTCATCCACCCCCAGATAAGCCTCAATTACCTTTGGATTGTTCTGGATTTCGGCAGGAGTGCCCTCTGCAATGAGTGTGCCGTAATCAAGTACATAAATGCGGTCGCAGATACCCATAATAACCTGCATGTGGTGTTCAATCATCAGAATTGAAAGATCGAAATCGTTTCTGATTCTGCCGACGAACTTCATCAGGTCATCCGATTCCTGCGGATTCATTCCGGCAGCAGGCTCGTCGAGAAGCAGCAGGCTCGGCTTTGTAGCGAGTGCTCTGGCAATTTCGAGGTGTCTCTGCTTGCCGTAAGGCAGTGAGGTGGCTATATCGTCCTTGTGCTCTTCCAGACCGAGAATGCGGAGAAGCTCTAAAGTTTCCGCCTTCATCTGTTCCTCTTCCTTGCGGTTTATGCGGAAGATGTCGGAGAAGATATTGCCCTTCATATTCATGTGCTTTGCGATTAAAACATTGTCGAATACGGTAAGATTCTTGAAGAGCCTGATATTCTGGAATGTTCTCGCAACGCCGAGCTTTGTGATGCGGTCAGGTGTAAGTACCTTTACATCGTTATACTTTCCAAGGTTTTCACCGTTGTAAAGCTCGCGCATCTTGCCCTGTGGATGATTTTCAACTATACGCTCACCGTTAAGCTCAACCGCGCCGTTTGTCGGTGCGTAAACGCCGGTGATAACGTTGAAAGCTGTAGTTTTTCCTGCACCGTTAGGTCCGATCAGGCCGATAATTTCGCCCTTGTTAACCTCGAGGTTCAGGTTGTTGACAGCTACTACGCCGCCAAATTGCATTGTCGCGTCGCATACGCGGAGAACGTTCTGATTACTCATTTGCGTTACCTCCTTCTGCGGCTGCTTTTGTATTTTTACCACGGGATTTAGTCTTTAAACGTCTGAAGAAGTTATATACTCCGTCCCATGAAAATTCCTTCTGACCCATGATGCCCTGGCGCCAGAACAGTACTACTACCATCAGAATGATTGAGAATACTACCATTCTGAAGCCCGTACGAAGGAGCGGCACCTGCCAGTCTCCGATGTACTGCTCTACGTCGAGGAATCTCAGCCACCATTCCTTTGCTGCAATAACCAGGAAAGCCGAGATGATTGAGCCTGAAAGTGAACCCATTCCGCCGATTACAACGATTAAAAGGATGTTGTAGGTCAGCATCAGAGGGAATGTCGTAGACTGAATAGCTCCGAGGAACATAGCCAGCAGTGCTCCTGCGATTCCGGCAAAGAACGAGCTGATGATAAATGACATCTGCTTGTGGCGTGCCAGATTGATGCCCATAGCCTCGGCAGCGATTTCATCCTCGCGGATTGCCTTGAATGCGCGGCCGTAGGAACAGTTGATGAGCAGGAACATTATAACCAGGCATATTGCTACCACGATAAACGGTACAAAATATGCCGGTATGAAGCCTATGTTTGTGAATCCCGGAATGTTTTTAAGTCCGAGTGAGCCGTTTGTAATTTTCGCCATAGGGGAGCTTGCCACGCAGATACGTACGATTTCAGCAAGTCCGAGGGTGGCGATTGCGAAGTAGTCAGACTTCAGTCTGAGCACTGCGGCACCGATGAGCGCTGCAATAATCGCTGCAGCTATGCCGCCTATAATCAGGCCAAGCCAGTTAGGAAGTGCCACATTCGCAAGGCTGTCCGCTACGCCGTAGAGGTAGTAAACGTTAGCCTTTTTGTTTACCGGAATGGTAAGCACTGCATAAGTATATGCGCCTATTGCCATAAAGCCTGCATGTCCGAGCGAAAACAGTCCCGTAAAGCCGTTTAAGAGATTCATGCTTGCTGCCGCAAGTGCATAAATCGAGCCGAGCTGAAGTACGGAACGGAGCATCGAAGTCGTGCCTGTATTAGTATAACTTAAAACCAGCAAAACTACAAGGGCAATGCATGCAATGATGGAGGCAGTCATTTTTGTTTTCTGATTTAATCTCTCCATAATTTACACCTTCTCTGCCATCTTTTCACCGAACAAGCCTGTAGGCCTGAACATGAGTACTATAATTAATAATACAAATGTGAATACATCGGAGAATTCGGAAAGGCCTACAGCCTTCATGAATGTCTCGCACATACCCACAACAAAACCGCCGACTACAGCACCCGGAATCGATCCGATACCGCCGAATACTGCGGCAACGAAGCATTTAAGTCCCGGAAGTGAGCCCGCGAGCGGGAATACTGAAGGTCTCGGTGTGAAGTAGAGAATTGAACCTACTGCAGCGAGACCGCATCCGATTACGAATGTCAGCGAAATAATGTTGTTAATCTGAATACCCATCAGCTGAGCAGTTTCAAAGTCCTTTGAAACCGCACGCATTGCCATGCCGACCTTTGTATACTTTACAAGGGCGAGCAGACCGAATACGCATCCTACGCAGATGATAGGGGTTAATATTGTAACCAGTGAAGTTGAAGCTTCACCGAAATGAACTGTCGTATTTAAAATAGGAATAGACGGGTACTGTTTTGGCAGGGCCGAGAACAGATACGTCGCCAGATTCTGTAGCAAATATGATACGCCTATGGCGGATATCATAATAGACATTCGCGGCGCAGTTCGAAGTGGTTTGTAGGCGATTTTTTCTATTAGTACACCTAAAACAATGGTTGCGATAATCATGATAAACATAGAAATATACCATGGGATCATGAAGTCAACCATGGCAAATATCATGAAATAGGCAGCCATCATAAAAATATCGCCGTGAGCGAAGTTGATCAAGCGCAGTATACCGTATACCATCGTATAGCCGATTGCTATCAAGGCATAGATACTGCCGATCGAAATTCCCGCCAGAATGTACTGTAGGAAATTGGTCATTTGAGCTAGCCTCCTAAATGTAAATAGCGGTGCAGGGTATCCGGAAAAATGACACCCCGCGCCGCAAAATTAACTCTTGGTTTCCGTATATCGGAGATCCGGTAGATTAAAGATCTGCTACAGACTGAGTTCTTACGAACTGGAATGACTGAGTTGCGAGGGAATCCTCAGTCACAGTCTTGATATACGCTGTATCCTTGATAGCGTCGCCGTTCTCGTCGAACGAGATTGCGCCGGTAACACCGTCGAATGATACGTTAACCAAAGCATCTCTGATGGCAACGGAATTGATTGTTTCAATATCGGTTCCGTTAAGAGCTTCGAGAGCATGGTAAACTGCCATGTAGGCATCATAACCAAGAGCGGAAACTGCTGCTACTGTATCTGTATTAGCATTCCAAGTGATGTTCTGTGGATCGGAGTTGAGGTACTCTTTGAATCCGTTAACGAACTCTGCAGCAACTGCGTTAGTTTCGTCAGTTTCATCGAAGAATGTTGAGAATGCAACGCCTACAGCATCATTGGAGATGATAGCTGCGTTTTCCCAAGTATCGCCTGCGAGAACCTGAGCCTGGATGCCGTTAGCAGTCATCTGAGGCAGGATCAGTGTAGCAGTTACGATAGAGGATGGGCAGAAGATGCAATCAGGGTTCTCAGCCTTGATGCTTGTGAGCAGTGCGTTGAAGTCAGACTCGTTTGTCTGGTAAGTAACGTCTGCAACAACTGTTCCGCCGAGTTCCTGGAAAGCGTTCTTGAAATATGTAGCAAGGCCTGTTGAGTAGTCATCGCCGTTCTGGGAAATAACTGCTGCTGTTGTGTAGCCTTCAGTGATAGCATAGTTAGCCATTACTGTGCCCTGGAATGGGTCCAGGAAGCAAGCTCTGAAGTAGAAGTCGTTACCGAGTGTAACCTGTGGGTTAGTGCAAGAGCAGCCAACTGCCGGAACCTGTGCGTTCATGAAGGTTTCGCCTGCAGCGATGGATACGCCTGAGCCGTATGAACCGAGAACTGCAACAACGCCCTTGGAGATCAGCTGGTTAGCAGCTGTTACAGCTGCAGCCTTGTCGGACTGGTTGTCAACTTCGTCGAGTACGATGTCATAAGTAGTGCCGTTGATTTCTACGGTGCCGTAGAGCTGGTTAGCATAACGAGCGCCGAGAACTTCCTGCATTCCGCCGCCGCCGTTTTCACCTGTTGTAGGCTCGAAAACGCCGATGTGGATAGTAGTGCCTTCTACGCTGATGCCTGTTGCATCTGCATTAGCAGCACTGTCGTCTCCGCTCTCTCCGCAACCAAATGCGAAAACGGAGAATACCAATAATAGTACGAGTAATAATGAAATCTTTTTCATTTGCTATTTCCTCCCAAGAAATAATTAACTTAATATTACACGAATATTATAGTTTTTAGATTTTGAATTGTAAATACTTTCGGGCTTTTTAACGCAATAATTATGCAACTTTTTCGCTTACTGGCTATCGGTTTTAGCGATAACGGTTTTGTGAAGGTGCCTGCGCAAAAACGCAAAAACTAATAAGGCCTGCCTCGGAGTTGTCTGTCCCCGAAGCAGGCTTTTGTTTTCTGCTTAGAATATAATAGGTTTTACTGAAGGCGTGATTGCTTCAAAAGTAAAGCCTTCATTGATATATGTTTCGATGATCGCACCGAGCTGCGAAGCTGTCAGGCTCGATGTATCGTGCATCAGAACCACGACATTCTTCTTTACATCCTTGTACTTTGTGCCCCTGGTAGCGTTCAGCAGTATCCCCTCTTCCGAAGGGTTCGATGCCGCATCTCCCGCGGAAACGTTCCAGTCATAGTATGTAAAGCCGCGCTTTGTCATCTCGTTTATGATTGCAGTGTGCGTATTCGCATTGTATGAATTGATGCTGCCGCCCGGGAATCTGAAAATCTTTGGATACTGCCCCGTCATATCGTGAATCAGCTCGTATGTCGTATGGAAATCCTCAAGATAAGCGTTCACCGAAGCGTAAATCGGCTTGTATTTATGAGTCGTCGTGTGCACGCCTATAGTGTGGCCGTCACGCACCATTCTGTCGATAATAGGCCGTGTAGCCTCGGTCAGCCTGTTGCCCACAACAAAGAACGTCGCCTTTACGTCGTAATCTGCCAGCGTATCGAGCACGTCCTCAGTTACCGAGCAAGGGCCGTCGTCAAAGGTCAGATATACAACGTTTGTCGTCGAAACCTGGTTTGCAGGCCTTGAGACCTTCATTTCCGGATAAAGCCCCGATGCATCACCTTCAATCTGAGGTTCCGGCTCCGGCTCCGGCTCTGCAGCCGCCGGTGTCGCAGTAGCTCCGCCTGTCACCGAAGCTCCGCTTGTTAGGGCAGCTCCGCTTGTCAGAGCAGCCCCGCTGGCGCCTATAGGATTCCCCTCCGCATCAAGCGCGCCCTCGCTGGTAGTCCCCGGTCTTACATAAGGTGTTGTGATCGGCTCGTAAGCCGCAGGCGATGCCACAGCACCGCCGGTGGTGCCGATGAACGGCACGTGGATGCCTGCCTCGCTGAGCGCAGATTCCATCTGCACGATGACATGCCCCACCGGCTCGGGAGCGACTCCCGCACCGTATGCAATAAAGCATCCCGCAATTATCACCAGCGCAAGCAGCACCGTAAGGCCTACGGCCAGCAGGACGGTTTTCGCCTTTTTTGTCAGCCTGCGCCCTATATTCTCTTTTTCTTCGTCTTTCTCCATTTCGTCGTAAAAATCATCAAATCTATCCATAACACAATTATTATATGGTTAAGGAAAAACAAAGTCAACACACAAAAACCGGCGGGAGTTTCTCCCGCCGGCGTATGAAATAACGTCCTAATTCGGTTTTATCCGTTTAACGCCCGGACGGCGATAATGTGAGTCATTGGAAACACCTCCGTCCCGGTGTACTTCTATTTGAAGTACCGATCGTGCAGACCTTTAAAGGCAGCGCCGTGTCTCGCCTCGTCCTTTGCCATTTCATGCACTGTGTCATGAATAGCGTCGAGGTTCAACTGCTTAGCCTTCGTCGCTAAAGCCTTCTTTCCGGCGCAGGCACCTGCTTCGGCCTCGATTCTCATTTCCAGATTCTTTTTGGTGGAATCTGTCAGAACCTCGCCCAAGAGCTCTGCGAATTTAGCAGCATGTTCAGCCTCTTCATAAGCCGCCTTCTCCCAGTAGAGTCCTATTTCAGGATATCCCTCTCTGTGGGCTACTCTGGCCATTGCCAGGTACATCCCCACCTCTGCGCACTCTCCGTTGAAGTTAGCCCGGAGGCCATCTATGATCTCAGGGTCTACACCCTGTGCTACGCCTACTACGTGTTTATCGGCCCATTGGATTTCACCCTCCTCCTGCTTTGTAAATTTGTCTGCACCTACATGGCAGACAGGACACTCATCCGGTGCCGTATCGCCTTCGTGTACGTAACCGCACACGGAACATACCCATTTCATTGGTCTGTACCTCCTCTGTTAGTCTTTCTTTAGTCTTTTCACATCACATCATCTTCCTGTGGTGTAATAAAAATATACAACATCCGCAGCCAAAAATCAAGCCCTTTTTTCAAATTTTCACAATATTTTCACATAAAAATAAAGCCTTGAAATTTCAACGTTTTCAAGGCTTGTAATTTTTGTATTCGTTCGTTATTTTGGTCAAATTCGCCATCTTCGGCAATATTCTTTTTTATTCTGAAAAGTGCCTGTTACTTTATGCTTTTTACCCTGTAGCCGGCTAGTTCAATGAGCTTTTTCGCAGTAATCAGCGTCGGATCCGCAAAGCCCATGTCCATGGTAAACTCGGTGGCTCCCGCGTACTCCGAAAGCTCGCGCAACACAATCGGAACCTCCGTGCAAGCGATAAGCAGCACCTCCGCGCCCCTTTCGCGCAAGCCGTCAAGCATTTTGCGTATGCCCTCTCTGTCGAGCTCTCCGCCGCCGCGCTTTGCAAAATCGTAGATTGCTCTCATCAAAAGGTCCTGCTCGTCATCCTCCGGATACATCGGTGTAAGCCCCTCTTCCGTGAGGGCCTTGTCGTATATGCCTGCCCGCTTTGTGCCGGTGGTTGCAAGTATGCCAATGCGCTTTACGCCGGCCGCAGCGATTTCCTTTGCCGTCTCGCGCGGCATGTGGAAGAGCGGCACACTGAGCTTAGCCGCCACATCATCATAGAAGTAGTGGGCTGTATTACAGTGCATGACCAGTATCTCCGCCCCCGCCTGTGTAAGGCGCTTACCGCAGGCCACAAGTTCCGGCACGGGGTCTTCCCCGCCCGAAAGGATTGCCGCGGAGCGGTCCGGCACCTTGCTGTCGTTTTCAAGCAAAATGTCGATATGATCCTGATCCTTTTCCGCGTCCGTATAGTTTATTATTGCCTCCAGGAGCTCACATGTGGCCTTAGGTCCCATGCCCCCTATTATTCCAAGCTTCTTTTCCATTTTTTCCTTCAGTCTTTCTACTCTCCCGCATTCTTTCAAAGCCGAACAGTCTCTATTTATTCATCAGAAACAGCCCCACAAGACAGATAGCAAGCCCTGCCACCTTTGTTGCGGTAATCGCCTCGCTAAACAGCATATAGCCGACTGCAACCAGGCAGACTGCAACGATGCCCTGTACACAGATGTTTGCCACATTTATGCTCCAGCCCACTCTGTAGACGTAGATGTTTCCGATTTCCATGAGAATTATCGCAATCCCCATGCAAATCGGCGCCCAGTTCAGCTTTCCCGCTTCCTGTGCCACGGTTGTGCCCTTGCCTGAGAACAGGAAAATCATCGCGCATGTGACAGCCGCAATTATGTATGTAACCGTGCCGCTAAAGAACGGATTGAGCCCGCCCGGAACGGACTTTGCGCATATATGATAGAACACGTTTCCGCAAACCACAACTATAACCGGTAACCAATAAGTGAGATTCATTTTCTACCTCTTTCGTCTTTTTACTTTACTCGTACATTTAATCACACCTGCCGCATAAATTCAATAGCTTCGCGAAGCTTTGCGGCATCGGTAATTTCGTTTACTCCGCGACGAAGCGAAGCCGCGCCGTGCACACCCTTTGTGTACCAGCCCACATGCTTTCGCATTTCGCGCACCGCTGCATATTCGCCCTTGAAATCGATACTCATCTCAAGGTGGCGAAGCATGGTGTCAATCCGTACATCGCGCGTTGGCGGGGCATAGGTAAAAGGCTTTGCCTTTTCACTGTTTGAGCCACTCATGCCCTGTAAATCGCAGTGCTGCCCATGTTCAAGTTCAAAGCACGCGCTGCGCACCTTTTCCTCGCCAAGCTTTGCAAGATCTGCACCGCTCGGTCTCCCCAGAGCCTCCCAGAGAGCGTTTGCCTCCGCAAAGATCCATGGATTCCCGAGGCTCCCCCGCGCTATCATCACCAGATCGCAACCGGTATGCGCCATAATCGCCAGTGCATCGGCGCCGCTAAAGACGTCGCCGTTTGCAATGACAGGGATATTCACAGCTTCCCTGACCTCCCTGATGATGTCCCAGTCAGCCTTTCCGCTGTAATATTCCTCGCGCGTGCGCCCGTGAATCGCAATTGCCGCCGCCCCGGCTTTTTCGAGGCGTTTTGCAAGGCTCACCGCATTTATGCTTTCCTGGTTAAAGCCCTTGCGCATCTTTACGGTCACAGGCTTTACACGGCTGTTTTGCATAGCAGCAGACCTATTTTCTTCTGTAATGCCGCTGCCTGATTCAGTGCTTCCGAAGTTTGCCCCGGCTACCGCCGCCGCGACCAGCTCCGCTGCGAGGCCCTCGTCGCGCATAAGCGCGGACCCTTCGCCGTTTTTTACAATCTTTGGTACGGGACAGCCCATATTTATATCGAAACTGACATTATCCCTTGGGCTGAGCGCCTTTGTCGCAAACTCGAGCATCTCGGGCTCGCTCCCGAAAAGCTGGTACGCTGCCGGCGCTTCGCCCGGCAGCAGCTTCAGTAGCCTTTCCGTATTTTTGTCTCTATAATAAAGTCCCTTGCATGAAACCATTTCCGAATACACCATCGCCGCTCCCTGCTCACTCGCAAGCAATCTTACAGGCGCATCGGTAATCCCCGCAAGCGGGGCAAGAATAAACGGATTTGCAAGTTCTATATTTCCTATTTTAAGTCCGGTCTCATTCATATTATAAATATCCCTAAATGCCAAAGCTCTCATACCTTTGCATTATACCAGAGCTTTTATGAATTTCCAAAGCTTCAGTTCTCCTGCTCCCGTTTCCCTCATTACAAAGCCGTCTTCTTTAAAGCCCTGCTTTTTCCAGAACTTAATCCCCGGCTCATTCACATCATAAGCCGAAAGCTTTACAAACTTATAACCAAGCTTTCGCGAAACAGAGTATATCACATCCATGATGCCTGCCGCAAGTCCCACCCCGTGGACCTCGTTTTCAAGAATGAGCCAGCCGATATATACGTATTCCTCCGTCGGATAACCCATCACAAGATCTACAATCGCAAGGCACCGGCCACTTTCCTTTCCCTCATCCGCAGCCAAATACCGCTCGTCATCGTCAAAGATTCCAAAGTAGAGCTTTGACTCCGCAGGCATCCCCTTTGGCAGGAGATACCTGTCCTTCCTGATCTCCATCGCATCCTGCGGGCAATACGGATACGGATGCTCTGCATCCGGCTCCTTTGCTTCCATCCCCTCTACGATGCTGTAGAAATAGGTGTTCCCCTCCCTCAGTCTGATTTCATCCTTTTGATTATCGTCATCTATATCTCTGTACACCAGCCCCAGCTTTGCATACAGTTCTTTTCGCAATTCATTTATATATTCTTCTCTCATTATCATTCCACAATCCTGTTTTTTGGGTTGTATGCCTTTTGGGGACATTTTTACTCTCAAGGCATACTCTTATTTCTATTATTTGCCATACTTTATAACTTTTGTAATTTTTCTGCTCTGTTTTGCCTGTTTCCCGACATTTTTCGCTGTTTTTCACCATTTTTGTATGCCTTTTTAGGGCATTTTCACTCTCAAGGCATACTCGCAGTTTTTCAGCTTGCATAACCACATGTAGTTGTCTGCATCATCCACAGTCATTTCATTTTTCAGCCTGCAAAACCCGTACCGAGGCAAATCTCCTTCTCGCTTCGCCGAGTTCGGATGCGGCGTGCCGGCCGAAGCGATGGCAATGTCCACCGAGCCGAGCAAGAGTTTTGGCAAGCGGGAGCAGCCGGGCTGCGCACGCAACGTCACGAATGTTTGAAGGGTTTTCGCTCGTAGAAAACCCTGAGTTTTCGTGACGTTCCAAAACTTGTGAGGCGAGGTTTGACAGTGGCTCGCTGAGGGAAAAGCCCCGCAGCCGGACTCGGCTGAGCGAGGTGGGTATTTGCCACAGCCGGACCTTAAAAAAGGGACGACCACGAGGTCGTCCCCTAAAATTCCGTAATACCGATGCTGCGTCGTCACAGACGATCGATGCTGCGTCGTCACAGACGATCGATGCTGCGTCGTCACAGCCGGTTATTCGTGGTTTTTAGAAACCGGAGCACTGTCCAAAGAAGTAGTAGCCCAGTGGAGTGTAGTAGATACCCTCGAGGCCTTCAGCTACCATCTTTGTATTTACATAGAAGTAAATAGGAGCGAGAACGGAATCTTCACCGATGAGGATATCCTCAGCCTGGTGCATGTAGTTCATTCTGTCTGCTGCTACGTCTGTGCTCTTTGCCTTCTTTACGAGTGCATCGTATGCAGGGTTAGCATACTGAGCGTCGTTGTTTCCGCCGCCTGTCATCCACATATCGATGAAGGACATTGGATCGTTGTAGTCTGCAATCCAACCGTTACGAGCGATGGAGTAATCTCCGTTCTTTCTTGTATCAAGGAATACAGCCCAATCCTGGTTGTTCAGGGAAACTGTTACGCCGAGTTCTGTCTGCCACATGTTCTGGAGAGCTTCGCCGATAGCCTTGTGGTTGTCGTTGGTGTTGTAGAGGTATTCAACAACCGGGAAGCCTTCACCGTTAGGGTAACCTGCTTCTGCGAGGAGCTGTCTAGCCTCGTCGCATCTTGCCTGGTAGCCTTCGTCATCTACTGTGTAGTAGTCGCCGCCAACTGTTCTGAAGTCGTCGCCTGCAGCGCCTTCTGCATCATAGATACCGGCAGGAACATAACCTGTTGCAACAACTTCGCCTCTGCCTGTTACCTGATTGATGATGTAGTTTCTGTCGATAGCCAGTGAGAATGCCTTTCTAACTCTTGCATCGTCGAAAGGAGCTCTCTGAGTCTGGAAGCATACATAGTATGTTCCGATGTATGGGTCAACCTTGAGGTCTCCGGACTGAAGGAGAGCCTGGATTTCATCCTGTGGAACTTCTTCGATGAAGTCGAGCTGACCGTTTCTGAAGCCTGCGAGCATTGCGTTAGCATCGTCCATCAGGTGGAATTTAACCTGTGGAGTTGTGTAAGCGTCTGCATCATAGTAAGCTTCGTTCTTTGACATGAGGATGTAGCCGTTGTGCTGCCATTCTGTCATTACATAAGGTCCATTGGATACATAAGTAGCTGTATCAAATGTCCACTGATCGCCGTATTCTTCAACGATGTCCTGTCTTACAGGGAAAGTTGCAGGGAATGCGCAGATTTCCTCGAAGTAAGGGCAAGCAGTTGAAAGTTCAACTACGAATGTGTGATCGTCAGGAGCGGAGATTGCGAGATTGTGCTCATCGTAACCCTTTACCATGTCTACCATGTATTCGTAGTCAGCTGCAGTCTCAGGATTTACCAGTCTGTTCCAGCTGTAAACGAAATCATTTGCAGTTACAGGCTGTCCGTCGGACCATGTAGCGTTCTCTCTGATGTGGAAGGTCCAAGTAGTACCGTCAACATCCCAGGATTCTGCCATACCCGGAGCGAGAACAGCGTTGCCTTCGCCGTCGTTAACCCACTTGATGAGGCCTTCGAAAGCGTGCTGAATCATGATTGCACCGTCAACTGCAGAGTTGAGTGCAGGGTCGATTGACTGTGGCTCGGATGCGAGACATACGTCTACAATACCGTCGCCGGAAGCTGCTCCGCCATTGTCTGTGTTGCCGCCGCATGCTGCAAAGCTAAATACCATGCAGAGTGCTAACAGCACAACTAAAAACTTTTTCATAATAATCATTCCTCCTCTATTAGTGCATCCACATGCGAAGTGCATATGGAATATTCTAAATCGCGGGTACCTCGCTCCGCGAATTCAGACAATTCAAACTGCTACCATTATACCACCCGTTACAGGATATGGCAAGCAGCAAAGTGGTCAGGTTCAATTTCTCTCCACTCAGGCACTTCCTGCTTGCAACGCTCTGTTGCATAAGGGCATCTGGTGTGGAAACGGCAACCACTCGGTGGATTGATCGGGCTCGGGATATCTCCCTCGAGCACAATTCTCTGACGTGTCTTGCTGACCTCAGGATCAGGAATAGGTACTGCCGAAAGGAGCGTCTTTGTGTAAGGATGCAGCGGATTGTCGTAAAGCTCACGGCTGGCGCCCAGCTCTACCATGTTTCCGAGATACATTACACCTATACGGTCAGAGATATGTCTTACTACCGAAATATCATGCGCGATGAAGAGATAAGTCAGACCCAGCTCTTCCTGCATGTCTTCGAGCATATTTACAATCTGCGACTGAATTGATACATCAAGCGCCGAAATAGGCTCGTCGCACACGATAAATTCAGGCTCTACGGCAAGCGCACGGGCAATACCGATACGCTGCTGCTGTCCGCCGGAGAACTCGTGAGGATAACGGTTTGACTGCTCTGCATTGAGTCCTACCGTCTCCAGGAGCTCGTTGATGCGGTTTGTACGCTCTTCCTTTGTTTTGCACATGTTGTGAATGTCGAGAGCTTCGCCGACGATTTCACCTACAGTCATACGAGGGTCGAGCGATGCGGAAGGGTCCTGGAAGATGATCTGCATCTTTCTGCGATAAGGGAGCATCTTTGGCTGATTCTTGCCGTTAGCTCCGTCATAGATGACCTCTCCGTCATATATGATTTTACCGGAAGTAGGCTCGTGAAGTCTCAGAATCGTACGTCCGAGTGTGGTCTTTCCGCAGCCGGATTCGCCAACGAGTCCGAAGGTTTCACCCTTGCGGATAAAGCAGTTTACGGATTCTACTGCCTGTACCCACTTTGCATTGCCTTTTCCGCCCTGAATCGGGAAATATTTTTTAAGGTTCTCTACCTGAAGGAGAACCGGATTGTTGCTTTTGTCTCCGCCTGCCATTTAGTTCCCCTCCTTTTCTTTTGTTGCGAGCAGCCAGCATGCCGCTCTGTGTCCGTTTCCGAGTTCAACTGTAGGAGGCTGCTTGCGCAGGCATATCTTCATGCAGTGCTCGCAGCGTGCGCCGAAACCGCAGCCCTCAGGAGGGTTCAGCATATCTACAGGAGATCCTTCGATAGGAATCAGTCTCTCGTATATCTTTTCATCTACACGAGGCATAGAGCGGAGCAGACCCTTTGTATAAGGATGGCTCGGGTTGTAGAAAATATCGTTTACATTACCCTGCTCTACAATCTTGCCCGCATACATTACGGATACCTTGTCACAAATTTCCGCAACTACGCCCAGGTTGTGAGTGATAAAGATGATGGACATCTGAGTCTTTTTCTGAATGTCCTTCATCAGCTCGAGAATCTGTGCCTGAATTGTTACATCAAGTGCAGTGGTAGGTTCGTCCGCAATGAGGAGCTTTGGATGGCAAATCAGTCCCATCGCAATCATTACGCGCTGACGCATACCGCCGGAAAGCTCGTGCGGATACTGCTTGATACGCTTGTCAGGGTTGTTGATACCAACAAGAGTCAGCATCTCGATTGCGCGCTTTTTAGCCTCTTCTCTGCCGATGCTTTTGTCATGGCAAAGGAGTGCCTCCATCAGCTGGTTTCCTATAGTATATACAGGATTCAAGCATGTCATAGGATTCTGGAAGATCATGCTGACCTCGCGTCCGCGGAAATCCTCCATCTGTTTTTTGTCGTATTCGAGCAGGTTCTTTCCTTCGAAAAGGATTTCACCGCCGACTACCTTGCCCGGGCTTGCGAGGAGGCCGATGATGGTGTAAGCCTCTACAGACTTACCGGAGCCGGACTCACCTACAATGCCCATTACTTCGCTGTAGCCCATCTCGTAGGAGATACCGCCTACAGCCTTTACTTCACCTACAGGTGTGAAGAATGATACCTTGAGGTCCTTGACCTCGATTAATTTCTTTTCGTTATTCATTTCCATGCCTTCACCCCCTATTTCTTAAGACGCGGATCGAGTGCGTCACGCAGTCCGTCGCCTACGAGATTCAGAGAGAGAATCAGCAGTGACAGGATGATTGCAGGAATAATTAATCTGTACGGATATGTGTAGATTCCGCCGAGTGCGTCGGATGCCATCGAACCGAGGGATGTCATCGGTGCTGCCACGCCGATACCGAGGAATGACAGGAATGACTCAAGGAAGATAGCGGACGGAATCTGCATAGCTGTAGTAACTATGATCTGTCCGATACAGTTTGGCCACAGATGTCTCTTTACGATTCTCTTTGAGCCTGCACCGAGCGCTCTCGCAGCTGTAACGTATTCCTGCTGCTTGAGCATCAGTACCTGACCGCGGATGATACGGGACATTGTAACCCAGTATAAAAGTCCGAACGCGATGAATATCGCAATCAGCGACGGGCCGGTCTGCGCAACCGAATGTGCCAGTGCCGAGTCGCTGGAATTACACCAGTTCTGAATAGGAATCTTGATGGTGATGGAAATCAGCAGAACTACCAGTACTTCCGGAATGGAGTAGATGAGCTCTACTATACGCATCATGATATCGTCCACTCTGCCACCCACAAAGCCGGAGATGGAGCCGTATACAGTACCGATTACAAGTACGATGGCGGAAGCGCAAACACCGACAAGCAGTGAAATACGGCTGCCGTACATTGTACGAAGCATCAGGTCGCGACCGAATTTATCGGTACCGAACGGATGCTGCAGGCTCATACCCAGGTTTTCCTGGCCACGAACCATTGTTGTATAGTCGTTTTCAAAGAAAAGCGGACCTACGAATGCAAACAGAATGATTACGACCAGAAGGCCGAGTGCGAACATTGCCACGGTATTCTGCTTGAATCTGCGAACAGCGTCCTGCCAGTAAGTAACAGGCGGTGCCTTTTCTATAAAGTTCTCTTTTGCTTCATCCGATGCCAGCTCAAAGTCGTCAGGCAGGAATTCGAAGTTCGGATCCGGAAGTCTATCCCAGTCCGGCTGAAGAGAAAGCATTCTCTTTAAGTCTTTTGCTCCTTCTGTCATCAGTGCTCGCCTCCCTTCGTAATATCGATACGAGGGTCGATTACCTTGTACAGAATATCAACCACGAGGTTCATAAATATAACGAGTGCCGCCAGGAAAATGGTGGTCGCCATGATGATAGGATAGTCACGGTTAAGTACGCTCTGGACAAAATATCGTCCGAGTCCCGGGATACAGAATACTGTCTCGGCAACGAAACCGCCGGTAACGATACCTGCAGTCAGAGGTCCGAGGTAAGTAACAACCGGAATGAGTGCGTTACGAAGCGCATGCTTGAATATAATAGCCTTTCCCTTTACGCCCTTTGCTCTCGCAGTACGGATGTAATCCTGATTGATTGCGTCGAGCATACTGGAACGGGAAAGTCTGCCGAGGTAGCACATCGGATAGAATGCCAGTGTAAATGACGGCATGATATAGCTGGTCCAGCCGTTAAGACCCATAGTCGGCAGCCAGTGCAGCTTTACGCCGAAGAAAATGAGGAGCAGTGTAGCAACTACGAAGCCCGGTATGGATATACCCAGCGTCATGACCACTCGCAAAAACGAGTCCATCTTTCCTCCTCGATAATATGCCGCTATACATCCCATAGGGACGCCGAATAATACCGCCACTATAACAGCAACTATACCTACCCTGAGTGATACAGGGAACATCTCGATGATAATGTCTGTTACAGGTCTGTTTTTCTGCATCTTTAAGCTGACGCCGAAATCACCGTGAAAGGCATTTACGAGATAGTTCTTCAGCTGAACATGCAGAGGCTGGTCGAGACCATACTTTGCATACAGAGCGTCGAGCACTGCCTGTGACGGAGCCTTTTCGCTCAGGAACGGTCCGCCCGGAACCAGGTTCATGAGCAGGAAAGTAAGTGATGCAATGAGAAGAAGCACTACAATTGCCATAATAATTCTCTTGCAAATGTACTTTGCCATAAAAATTTTCCACCTTTCTTTGCATTAAATGCTAATATGCGTTCAAGTGTATTATTGACACCCGCAAATCGCAGAAAGTCAATATCCCTCCATACACTCTCACAAAAAATATTATAAATGTAAAACTTACGAGGGGCAAATACGAAATTATGGCTAAAAATGGCGGTTTTTTTGTGTTTTCGCCAAAGCCCTTGAAAATTGCGGAATGTTGGTCGTGCCAATTTTTTTGCATTTATTCGTAAGTTTTCGGAATTCTTTATTCAGCCAAATTAAACAAAAAGTCCAAGCACAAAAGTTGTGCTTGGACCGCAAGATAGTACCATTTTTACAAATTTGCAAATGTCGAAACCTTATCTTGTAAGCATTAAAATCAGACCGATCAGGATGACTATGCCACACTCGATATATAGCCATTTCCGCTTTCTCCGAGCTGCGGCCATAACCCTTTCATCTTCCGTTAAAACCGACTTTGGAACGCATTTTTCATCCGGTGTGAGCAAACTTGTGTAGCCTGCTCCCTTCAGCAATTCCTTTGCACTTTCCCTGTCGGCAGCGGCCACGTACATTCTGCCGCCCACAGGGCTTTCGCCCGGATGCATGTTCGGGAAGATTCCTTCGCCGTTTTCGAGGAAAACCTCAAAACCCGCCTTATTAAGCTTTTCAAAGACAGCAGCCGCAGTATGATCGTCCGGTGCGGTTGCTATCTGCCGGATAAAATCGTATCTCATATCTATTCTATCGTCTATTTGCAATTAACAATGTCATCGTAAAGGTGGCACCTTACAACATGACCGCCTCCAACATCCTTTGGCTCAGGGACAACCGATTTACAGATTTCCATGCACTCCTTGCAGCGTGTATGGAACTTGCATCCCGAAGGTGGGTTTGCAGGCGAAGGAATATCTCCCTCGAGCATTACCCTTTCCTTTTTGATGTCGGGATCAGGCATCGGAATAGCACTGAAGAGCGCTTTTGTGTACGGATGCAGAGGATTTGCGAATATATCGTCTGTAACACCTGTCTCAACAAGTCCGCCCAGATACATTACGCCGACAGTATCCGAAATATGCTCTACTACGGAAAGGTCGTGAGAAATGAACAGATATGTCAGACCTCTGTTTTCCTGAAGTTCATTAAGCAGGTTTATAATCTGTGCCTGAATGGAAACATCCAGCGCCGAAACAGGCTCGTCGCACACGATAAACTCCGGCTTTAACGCCAGCGCACGCGCAATGCAGATTCTCTGTCTCTGACCGCCCGAAAACTCGTGCGGATATCTGTCCTTGTGGAAAGGCTGAAGTCCGCATTCGCGCATAACCTCGTCAATATAATCGTCAAACTCTTCCTTTGGCACTATATTGTGCTCGCGGACAGCTTCTCCGATAATTTCACCGATTGGAAGTCTCGGTGAAAGCGAGGAATACGGATCCTGGAAAACCATCTGCATCTTTGTACGCAGACTGCGCAGCTGTTTTTTGTCGTAAAGTGAAATATCTTCACCGTTAAAGATAATATCACCTTCGGTCTTTTCGATGAGGCGCAGTATGGTACGTCCCGTAGTGGATTTTCCGCAGCCGGATTCGCCTACAAGACCCATGGTGGTGCCGCGTGCGATATTAAAGGTTACATCGTCCACTGCCTTTACATTTCCGGTAACTCCGCCGAAAAATCCTCCCTTTATCGGGAAATATTTCTTTAAATGTCTTACCTCGAGGAGGTTATCTGTTTTTACAGTATCATTCATTGCCTTTTCCCCCTCCCCTGTAATTATTGAGAGCCTCCGCTGCAGCCTCTTTAAACCTGTAGCAGCTTACGCTGTGAGTTTCACTGACCTTGTAAACAGGAGGATACTCTCCGTCGCATTCGGCTGTGCATACATCGCATCTGTCGCGGAAATAGCAGTAGTTTGGCATATTTACAGGATTCGGAACGTTTCCCGGAATATTGTAAAGCTTTTCCACCTTTTGTCCCACAACAGGCTTTGAACGCATCAGACCTATAGTATAAGGGTGGCGCGGATCCTTAAAGATTTCTCTCGCCGTTCCCTGCTCTATTACTCTGCCGGCATACATTACAACGACAAAGTCGGCCATCTCCGCAACCACACCGAGGTCGTGCGTGATCAGCATAATTGAGCTGTTCACACGCTCCTTCAGGTTTCTGAGGAGGTCGAGAATCTGCGCCTGAATCGTTACATCCAGAGCCGTCGTCGGCTCGTCTGCAATGATAAGCTTTGGATCGCAGGCCAGCGCCATGGCAATCATGACACGCTGACGCATACCGCCTGAAAGCTCATGAGGATACATTTCGTAGACACCTTCTTTATTTGCTATGCCTACCATGCCGAGCATTTCAAGTGTTCTGGCCTTTACTTCTTCCTTGCTCTTTTCGGGATAATGCAGCTCAATTACTTCATCCACCTGCTCGCCTATGCGGAAGACAGGGTTCAGCGAAGTCATCGGCTCCTGGAAGATCATACTCATGCTCTTTCCACGAAGCTGCTGCATCAGGCTGCCCGGCGCATTAACTACATTATAAGCCTTTTCGCCGTCGTTAAATCTGATCTCGCCCTCAACGGTCTGACCGCTCGGACGCTGTACCAGCTGCATCAGCGACAGGCTCGTTACGGACTTTCCGCAGCCCGACTCGCCTACGATACCGACGGTTTTGCCCTGAGGCACATTGAACGTTACGCCGTCAACAGCCTTTACGGTACCGTTGTCGCTGAAAAAGTAAGTGTGCACATTGTCAAACTCCACGCAGTTTGCGGGATCATGCATCTGCACCACATATTCCTCTTCAGGAATGAATTTTCTGTTTCTGCGCTTTTCGATTTCGCCCGTAACCTTGCGGTTGTACTTTGCGATAGCGCGCGCTTCCTTGGCAGATATATAGCTGCCTTCGTTTTTCTTTGCCATCATGCCCACCTACCTTTTCATCTTCGGGTCGAACGCATCGCGGAGACCGTCGCCTATGAAGTTAAATGCGAGTACGGTAAGCAGAATCAGGAAACCTGCCGGAATCCAGACAAATGGGAAGTTTGTAAGCACGTAAGAGTCGTTTACCGCATTTATGATGCTACCCCATGAAGCTGCAGGGTATTTGATACCCAGTCCCAGGAAGGAAAGTGCAGCCTCTGTCAGAATTACGTCGCCTATACCCATTGTAGCGAATACAACGAGCTGAGGGATTACGTTCGGAATGAGGTGCTTGAATATTCTGCGGCTTACAGAAAGGCCGGTAGCCTCGGCCGCAAGCATGAACTCCTGCTCACGCAGCGACAGAATCTGGCCTCTGATAATACGCGCTATGCTTACCCAGCCGATAATTGAAATTATGACGCACAGCATATAAATACGCGTGGTCGGGCTGACGCGATAAGCGTCCATAACCGAACCGAGTATCAGGTAGAGCGGGATGGCCGGGATACAATAGATTACATCGACCACTCTCATGAGCAGATTGTCAACCCAGCCGCCAAAAAAGCCGGCAACGCCGCCAACCACGATACCGATTGCAAGCTCAATTGCAATTACAACAAAGCCGATCAAAAGCGATATACGACCGCCGTACATCAGACGCGCCAGGAGGTCCATACCGTTTGCATCGGTTCCCACGAGGTGCTTCTTTGAAGGCTGCGCATACGTATCAATCAGTTGCGTTACGCGGTAGCTTGAAATTGTATATTCGGTTCCGTTTCTCTCGATTGTGTAATTAACATCCTTGCCGCTCTCATCCTTTACGGTAAACTCGCTCTTACCGCTTTCCATGGCTTCGGCTGCCGTCATACGGAATTCAGGGCTCAGGAACACACCGGAGTTAACGCTGTTCATATTTATGTTTGAAATGAAAGCATATTCGCTGCCGTCAGCTGTGCACACCGTTGCAATGTTTTCGTCATGCATATCTAGTGTGTAAGCCTTGCCGCCCGCAGTGAAGCCTTCTTCACCGGCAATTATGGCAGCAAGCGCATTCTTGCAAAAGCTGTAGGAGAGCGTAGTGTCGGCCGCATAGCTCACAAACGAGCGAAGCGACACTATGCCCGCTTCACGGCCGGAGCCTTTCAGTATGAACGCATCTTCCGAAAGCGGCTCAAGTGTGAAGCTGCTGCCGTCGCGCGTTGTAAAGCTTTCTTCGCCCTTTGTCATGGCGAGAATGAGCTTCGAGCCGAGGTCGGTAGGGAGGCTTGCTCCATCCGCCGGCAGAACCTGATAGTCCTTTATAAATGTCGCGCCGGCATATGCCTTTTTCATTTCTTCTTTTGTGTAAAATACATCGCTTTGCGAATATGGCATAACCATACCGCCTATGAAGGCAAACGCAAACATAGCGATTATAATGATGATTCCGACCAGAGACAGTCTGTTTCTGAGGAATCTGCTCATTACCATTCTGCCCGGAGACAGCACTTTGACTCTTTGGACGTCGTCCAGAGCCATCTTTTTTTCGTCACTCATTTAGCTGCCTCCTTCCTAATTTACTCTGACACGTGGGTCAATTACCGCATAGAGCACGTCCGCTATGAGGTTTCCGAGCAGCGTAAGAACCGCCAGGAAAAGCATATAGAACATTACAAACGGAATATCCCCGTGCAGCACGCACTGATAGGAAGTATATCCGATACCCGGAATCTGGAACAGCGTCTCTGTAATCATAGCGCCGCTGAACAGGCCCGGAAGGGATGCACCAAGCAGTGTAACGATAGGTATTAATGTGTTTCTGAAGGCGTGATGATTAATTACACGATTTTCCGAAACACCTTTGGCCCTTGCGGTACGAATGTAATCCGCATTTAATACTTCCAGCATATTTGTTCTGGTGTAACGCATCAATACACCTATGCTGACAATTGAAAGTGTTATGGTAGGCAGAATCATGTGTTGGGCCATATCAAGTATCTGCCCCATAGGACTGAGCTGTTCATGCATTCGTCCTACGATACCGTAAAGGTCGAACCATCCCAGCTTTACCGAGAAGACATACTTCAACAGCGTAGCAAAGAAAAAGCTAGGTAGCGAGATACCGATAAGACCAAGCACTACCACAACGTAGTCAGTCATGGAGTACTGCTTTCTGGCAGCCAGGATACCCAGCGGGATGGCAATTAAAATCTCGATTATGAACGAGGCAAGCCCCAGGAAGAACGAGTACCATATTACATCAACAAACTTTGTAAGTACAGGTTTGTTCCAGTACCAAGAATCGCCAAAATCCAGATGGACGGCGTTTGCCGCCCATCTGAAAAAGCCTTCTACGATGCCACAGTCAAGGCCGTAAGCGGCATTGAGCTGCGCCATCCACTCTTCGAATGGTTTTGACCCCGGTCTCTGCGAGAGAGTCAGTGCCTTTTGTTCTACAAATGATGTAGGCATGCAGCGCATAATAGCGTAAATAATCATGGATACAAACACCAGCAGAACCAGCGAAATTAGGATGCGTTTGATTAAAAACTTTTTCATAACGCAGATTATTCCTATTTCATTTCAATGTTGTATATTTCTTTCTTGAATGTGTAGAAAGTTGTAGGGTCCTGAACCAGAGTATCTGTATTTACTCTTTCTGTTGAGAACAGGAACAGGTCATTTCTTTGGTAAACAGGGATTTCTACTGCGTAATCTACGATAAAGTCAAGTGCTTCCTTGTAAACAGCCTTACGATAATCAATGCTTGTGTTGGAACGTCCGTCCATTACGAGCTGATCGAGGTAATCGCTGTAAATTGCATAGTAGTGAGCTGTACCGCCCTTGCTGTGATAAATCTGGAACATATCAGGGTCGATTGTTGCTGACCATGCTGCGCACCAGAGCTCAGCATTTTCTGCCTTTAATGCATCCCACATGATGTTTGCGTCTGCAACGTCGTTTACTGTGAGAGTCATTCCGATTGAGTTAAGAGCTTCTGCCGCACTCATCAGGATTCCGTATGAAGGGTGGTTACCTTCACCGTCTCCGCCTACATAGATCATGTATTCTGTCTTTGCGCCTGCAGGTGCTGCTGTAATCTTACCGTCCTTTACGGTGTAGCCTGCTGCCTCGAAGTAGCCGAGTGCTGCCTGAAGTGCAGCTTCATACTTCTGATCATCGCTCATACCCTCTGTGTAGATAGGGTTGCCGTTAACATCAGTTGAGAATGCTACCTTGTAATCAGCATCGGACTTCTTTGGAGCAGCCCAGCTGGAGTTTGAAATAGGGTAGTTAATAACATCTGCTGCATCGCCATAGTAGGAATCGATTGCTACGTCACGATATACAGCGAGGATTGTTGCAAGTCCCTTTCTGAGGTTCTTTGAAGCCTCGCTTGAAGGATTGTTGCCTACGCATACATTCTTTGAGTTAACGCCGATGTAGCCGTAGCCGAGTGTAGGGATGAGCTGAACGGTCAGCTTGTCGCCAACGATCTCGTTGTTGGAGTTGTTGCTTGCGATCTGCTCGAGAGTAGTTCTCGATGCGGATGGATCAGCGATATCTACAGTACCCTGAACTACGCCCGGTACCATATCGGAATCGGTTGAAGTCTTGTACTGGATGTTCTTTGTCTTTGGAGCTCCGAGATAGAAGTTCTCGTTTGCTTCGAGGTAAACGATCTTGTTTTCGTACTTGATGAACTTGTAAGGGCCTGCGCCGAGAGGAGCGTTAGTCTTGTCCTTTACGATGGAAAGGTCGCCCTTCGGGAAGCCGAAATTGTTGTTTGCATAATCATAGCTTTCTTCATCACCGTAGTAGTGAAGCGGTGAGATAGCAACGCCCAGCGATGCAAGCATTGTTGCGTCGATTGTAGTTGTGTGAATCTTTACGGTATAATCGTCAACTCTCGTGATACCGGAAATGTTAGGTGCGGAAGTACCTGTCTGTACACCCTTGCACCACTCTTCGCCCATGAGATCCATCAGGGATGAGCCTGCGGACTCTGTGGAAGAGAGTGAGAGAAGGTCGCCTTCGTATGTTTCAACCATAAGGTTGAAGAAGTCGAGAGCTGTAGCATCTTCAGCAAGTCCGCCGAATGCCCATGCTTCTGCAGCCTCTGCAACTGTTTCGCCGTAGCCTTCTTCGATGCAGTAATCAACGATTTCCTGTGCGAAAGCTTCGCCTGCTGTAGGAAGAACATTTGTGAAGAACTCTGTCTGCTCCTCTTCAGTCCAATATGTGAAGTCGGTGTTATTCTCGCCTGCAGTCATGAGTGCCTGATAGAAAGGCGCCATGTTGGATCTGTAAGCTTCCATTCCTTCGATAGGAAGTGAGTAAACCGATGCATAGCCATCATAAGTAGGGTCGCAATATACATAGAGCGAGAAGATGATGTCGTCTGCATTTATAGGCTCACCGTCGGAGAATACTAGATCCTCGCGAAGCTTGAATGTGATATCCATTGTGTTGTCGGAATTTTCAACAACCTCAATGTTGCAAGGAGCATAGTAGGTATATTCTGTACCGTTATATTCCTTTACTTCACCTTCGATACCGTTCATGATCCATTCGCCGTCACGGTCATTGTTTACCAGATAAATCTGAGTCTGGTCAACGAGATCCTGGTCAGGAACCGCCTCTGCGAAGAATGGACTGAACTTTTCACTGAAGTCAGTCTGAGCAATAACAAGTGGTGTGTCTGAATCCGATGTAGCGCCGCCGCAACCTGCAAATGTTGCGATAACCATTGCCAAAACCAGAAGCAGAGCTAAAGTTTTGTTGAGTTTCATTTTGTCCTCCTTAATTTTATTCAATTTATGTCCGCTTGCACGCCCTTGTAAAAGCGGTCGTAAAGCACGCCATAGGCTATGACGAGCCCCGCAAATACAAAGTGCGTCGCAAGATAAACGACTTCTCTTCCCATCGGATACAGACCGATATGGGTGAAAATGAACATTATATCGAGAATCACATTCATTCCCAAAAGAATCAGCAGGCCTCTCGCCGCGTTTTTCATACGCACAAGTCCCTTTTTGTAATCCACCCTCTGCATTCTCACCGGTGAGTTAAAGTATCTCACAGCACCGAAAAAGAAATACATGGTCGGGAGAAACAGGAACATGTACGGCAGCACGACATAGAGCGTGCGACTGCTCGGCTGGTTTATCATCCCCATAACCAGAAAGGCTATGGCAAAGAAAACCGCAAATGCCAGATTGGTGATTCCCGAAGCTGTCTTCTCACTTTTGTCAAATGGCAAAGTGTAGTAGCTGCCTACATATTCATTTCCGCTTTCTTTGTAATCGTTTTTATATTTTCCTATAAACATATTATACCATTTTATCAAGCGCCTTTACGAGGTGCTCTACGGTGCCGTCCCTGAACGGAACCTCAAGCCCGCACTGTGGCAGCATGTTCACATAGAAATCCTTTGCAGACATTCCGCAAAGCTTTAGGTAATCCTGCCATGTTGCCTTGTAATCCTTTTCCATGCGGACCTTGTACTGCATAGCGCAAACGCTCGCCAAAACATAATCTATGTAATAGAAAGGCACCTGGAAAATGTGGCCCTGACGCTGCCAGTAAGCCGACTTCATAATGCTGTCGCCCCAGTCGATATGCGGTCTGTAGATTTCTTCAAGTTTTTTCCACTCCTCTTTGCGCTGCGCCGGTGTCATTTCAGGGTTTGCATATACGATGTGCTGGAACTCATCGACCATGCAGCCGTAAGGCACGAACGCGATTGCGTCGGAAATCTGAAGTGTCAGGAAATCATCCGCTCTGTCTCCGAAGAAATATTTCATCCAAGGATTTGTGAAATATTCCATGGACATCGAGTGAATCTCGGCGGTTTCCATTCCGATATCTCTGTATTCCTTTACAATTTCGTTATTTCCCACCAGATAACCCTGGAATGCATGTCCGCACTCGTGGGTGATTACATCGACATCGCCCTCTGTACCGTTAAAGTTTGCAAAGATGAAAGGCGATTTGTATTTAGGGAAATATGTCATATATCCGCCCTGTCTCTTTGTCTTGCGGCTCAGCACGTCAAAGAGCTCATTGTCCATCATGAAGTCAAAGAATTCCTTTGTCTCCGGCGAAAGCTCATGGTACATCTTTTGTCCCATCTCAAGGATTTCCTGAGGTGTGCCTGTCGGATTAGGGTTTCCTTCTTTGAACCATACACCGTTATCATAAGCCTTTAACCCATCGGTAACGCCGATGCGAGCGGCTCTTTTCTCGTGAATTCTGTTCACAAGCGGCATGAACGATTCCTTTACCTGACGGCGGAAGTTTTCAACATCGTCCTTGCTGTAGCAGTTTCTGCCCATGCGGTAATAGCCAAGCTCTGTAAACGTATCATAGCCCAGGCGCTTTGCCTGCTCGGTGCGGTTCTTTACAAGCTTGTCATATATCTCATCTATCTCGGAGGTCACGCTGCTAAAGTAAGCCTCAACCGCTTCGCAGGCTTCCTTTCTGGTCGCACGGTCGCTGTTTACCATAAAAGGTCTCATCATTGAGAGGTTGTAAACTTCACCGCGGAAATGAATCTCTGCAGTTGCAAGCAGCTTGTCATAGCGCGTTACGAGAGCGTTTTCCTCCTGCATTAAATCAATGATTGAATCATCGAACGCCTTCATTGCAATTTCAATGTTTTTGAAGGCAACCTTTCCTATGTGCTTTTCCATTCCCTCTCTGAAAGGCGATTCAAAGAGAGTCTTTTTGTATTTGATATCCAGACTTTCTATGAGAGGTGCATTTTCATCGTAAAACTCCTTTTCCTTTTCATAGAACTCATCTGTCGTATCGATGCTGTTGCGAACCTCCGCAAGCTCGATATTTGTAAATACATCATCGCTGAATTTGTAATAATCCTTGTGGATTTCAAACTGCTCATCGGCGGACTTTGCTGCCTTTAAGCGTTCTGTCAGCTCTGCGTATTTTTTCTCTACCTTTTCCATATCCACACGGGTATACGGCATCTCACTAAACTTCATTTTATCCCTCGTCTTTCCGCTTTTCGTCTAATCTCCGACTCTAAGCATCAGTTTAATTATAGACCAATTTTCAACGTATACACAAGTAGAATGATTATTTGTGTATATTTATATTTATTCACTCTCCTGCACAGCTCCCGATTTTTCAATACTTTTGGGCTATTCCGATTTTGCAAAAAAATACTGTTTTGCTTTGTTTTTATTTCAGGACAAAAAGTAAAAAAAGTCCGAGCACATTTGTTGTGCTCGGACGACAAGATTGTTCAATTATTTTTTGCTGCCTTTCTCTCTCTTTCTCTCCTGTTCTTTTCATAGATAATCTGGAGACCTTCAAGTGTCAGCATCTTGTCAACATGGTCGATGCAGTCAATTCCCGAATCGATCATCGAAGACATACCGCCTGTCGCAACCACGGTTACCTTTCGGCCTGATTCCGTCATCGCTTCAAGCTCTGCCTTCATCTTTTTAACTATGAACTCAACCGTTCCCATGTGCCCGTACACCAGACCCGACTGCATGCTGGTAGTCGTGTTTCTGCAGATAACGGTGCCCGGTTCTTCAAGTTCGACCTTTGGAAGCTTTGCTGTCTTTTCAAACAGAGCTTCCGAAGAAATCTTGAGACCCGGCGCGATAGTACCTCCGAGGTACTCTGCCTTTTCGGTGATGGCACAGAAAGTGGTCGCTGTTCCTAAATCTATTACGATGAGTGGGCCGCCGTATTTCGTATAAGCCGCAACAGCATTTACTATACGGTCCGCTCCAACCTGTTTCGGATTGTCGTACTTTATGATAAGTCCGGTCTTTACTCCGGCCTCTATGACGATAGCCCGGCGGTTGAAATATTTCATGGACAGATGCTGGAGTGTGTAAAGCACGGAAGGTACGACTGTGGATATGATTACATCCTCTACGTCCTTTATGTTCAAGCCTTCATAGGAGAAAAGCTGATTAATGAGCATACCGTACTCGTCTGCACTCTTGTTGTTGTCTGTCTCAATACGCCAATTGGTGATTAACTCTCTGTCTCGGAACACTCCGAGTACAATGTTGGTATTGCCAACGTCAAATGCAAGTAACATATATATCCTCTGTATCCTCTATTTTATTTCAGCGTTACGAGAACGTCTCCAACGTTTACGCTGGCACCCTTTGCTACCGGAATTGTATCTACGGTACCGTCTGCCGCTGCCATGATTTCGTTTTCCATCTTCATGGCTTCAAGGATTACGAGAACATCTCCCGCCTTTACAGCCTGTCCCGGAGCTACCTTTACATCAAGAACCGTTCCCGGCATAGGAGCTGTAACAGTCTGTGCGCCTGCTGCAGGAGCCGGTGCAGGTGCTGCCTTTGGAGCTGCAGGTGCAGGTGCCGGAACAGGTGCAGGTGCTGCCTTTGGAGCTGCAGGTGCAGGTGCTGCCTTCGGAGCTGCTACGCTACCGAGTTCTTCTACTTCTACTGCGTATGTTGTACCGTTTACGGTAATGTTGTACTTTTTCATTTTCGATATTTCCTTTCGTATCAATCAGTGGCGTTTGTCAATCATATTTCTGCTCTCAAGGCAGTCCATGCTTCCGGCATGTGACCATGCGGAGCCGGCGCCCGTTACTCTGGTGATATTCCTTACCACGAGGCTGCTTGCACTTTGCGAGCCTTCGTAAGCCGCAATTGCCGCCGTGATAACCGCAACCAGCTGTGCATCGCCTGCAAGGTTTTCAGCCGGTGCTGCCGCAGGTGCCGCTGCAGGCGCCGTTGTGACAGCCGCCGCTGCAGGTGCAGCCTTCTTTGCCTTGCCTGCTGTCATAACCTTTCCCATGATTGAAAGAATCAGCCAAATCAGGCAAAGGATTACGAATGTGGTTCCCAGGCCGAGCAGTGTTGTTATTCCCGCGCCGGCCATCTTTTCACCCATTGTCAGGGAATCAAAGTACTCCGGATTCGCGAACTTTTCCATTAATGATAAATCCATAATCTGTACCTCCTGTCTTTAGAGAGGAATATTTCCGTGCTTCTTTGCAGGGAGTGACTGTCTCTTGGATTTGAGCATATCTAAACCGCTTGCAATTCTCTGGCGAGTTGTAGCCGGCTCAATTACGTCGTCAACATAGCCGAGCTCTGCTGCACGATAAGGATTGTTGAATGCTTCTTCGTACTCCGCAATCTTTTCCTGTCTCTTTGCGGCAGGGTCTTCGGCGTTCTTGATATCGTTCTTGAATACGATGTTTGCTGCGCCGGAAGCTCCCATTACAGCAACCTGTGCTGTAGGCCATGCGAGAACGAGGTCAGCTCCGAGCTCCTTGTTGCACATAGCGATATAAGCGCCGCCGTATGCCTTACGCAGTACTATTGTTACCTTTGGCACTGTTGCTTCCGCATAAGCGTAAAGCAGCTTTGCGCCGTGGCGAATGATGCCGCCGTATTCCTGAGCTGTGCCCGGCAGGAAGCCCGGTACATCCTCGAGTGTGAGGAGTGGAACGTTGTAAGCATCGCAGTTTCTGATGAATCTTGCTGCCTTGTCTGATGCATTGATGTCGAGGCAGCCTGCGCCGAACTTAGGCTGGTTTGCGATAATGCCGACAGATGCGCCGTTTATGCGAGCATAGCCGGTGATAATGTTCTTGCCGTAGTGTGGCATGATTTCAAAGAACTTGCCGTCGTCAACGATTGCTGTGATTACCTGATACATGTCATAAGCCTTGTTAGGGTTGTCAGGAATGATTTCGTTGAGCTCAGGGATCATTCTGTTTATATCATCCGAAGTCGGAACTTCAGGTGCGGTTTCGAGATTGTTTGAAGGCAGATAAGACAGGAGCTCTCTGACCTGAGCGATAGCGTCCTCGTCATTTGCGGCAATCTGGTGTGCATTACCGGAAATGCTGTTGTGAGTCATCGCACCGCCGAGCTGTTCGGCAGTAACCTCTTCACCGGTTACAGTCTTAATTACCTGAGGTCCTGTAATGAACATCTGGGAAGTCTTGTCTACCATGAAAATGTAGTCGGTGATTGCAGGGGAATAAACCGCTCCGCCTGCGCAAGGTCCCATGATTACGGAAATCTGAGGAACCACACCCGATGCGATTGTGTTGTTGTAGAAGATTTTAGCGTAGCCGGAAAGTGCTGTAACGCCTTCCTGAATACGAGCACCGCCCGAGTCGTTCATTCCAACGATTGGAGCGCCCATTCTCATAGCCATTTCCTGCACCTTTACGATCTTGTTTGCGTGATATTCACCAAGCGATCCGCCGAGTACCGTGAAATCCTGTGAGAATGCGAATACCAGACGGCCGTTAACCTGACCGTAGCCTGTCACAACGCCTTCGCCCGGCGCCTTTTTATCGGCCATGTCAAAGTTGTGGCATCTGTGCTTAACAAAAGTGTCCATTTCAACGAATGTGTTCTCGTCGAACAAGAGATTGATTCTTTCTCTCGCTGTGAGCTTGCCGTTTGCATGCTGTTTGTCAATGCTCTTTTGCCCGCCGCCGAGTACGAGTTCTTCTTTCATCTCGCGAAGCTGTTCAAGCTTGTTCATATATGTTTCCTCCTTAATTTCGGAATCATTTTTATCCGCATAAAATTCGTTTTATACCAACAATAACTATACAACAAAAATAGCAGTTCTTTCAAGTTTTTTCACTTTGCTTATTTGTATTTAGTTTGTATTTATTCCGCGTCGTGCCCGTACAGCTTTGCTGCGGCTTTGAGTATTGCGCGCTGCTCGGCATTTGTAAGCTCTGAAGCAGACACTCCCTTTGGCAGTATTACTACCGCCCCGCTGCCTGCATCCTCAATGGATTCACGCCCCGCAAGCTGTGCCAGCTCGCTTGCACAGATCAGCGTTTTCTTCAGGTACGGCATATTCGGAAAGCTGTCGCGGCCCAGCTCGTATGCATCCATTCCCTCTCCGCTGAAGTCGACAAGAATATTTCCCTCATCCGTCAGCTTTACTTCATCCGCACCAAGCGCCTTTGCGGCCTCGGCAATCGGCACATAGACTCCCACATCCGCACTGCCGTCTTCATTTGGAACAGGGCCCCTGAGCGAATAGAAATACTCGTCATCGCAAAGCGATATCCCGGATTCGCCTGCGCTGTAGTAATAATATTCATCAGCGCATGCGACAAAGCTTTTTTCGAGGATGTCTGCAGTTTCCTTGTCGACATCCGCAAGGGCTTCGTCCATGATTGGAATTATCCGCCTGTTCATTGCCCTGTAGGCGTATTTGCCTTCAAAGAGGCTGACACCGGCTTCGTCCTTCCAAAGATAGTAATCAAGCGTTATCCCGAGAAAATGCCCCGGTCCCTCAGGTCTGTCAACCGCCCATATTTCAACAGGCATGTGAATCAGCCCGTAAGGCAGATCCCCCAGTCCCTGATTTGTCATCCTCTCGCCTTCATCGCCTATGTAGTAGATTCTGTACTGATTTTCAACCAGCCCGTGAACCTCGAGTGCTACTATATCCTCTACCGTTTCACCCTGCACCTGATAGCACGTGAGCTTTACCTTTCCCGGTGTAGCAGCCGTCAGCTTTCCCGGAAGGTGTCCGCGCTTTGCGGCAAGCGCTCCCGGCACGCTGGAAGATGCGCTCGATGATGCGGCAGGCATGGTTATGTAATAGTTTGCGGTATCCGAAAGGATCTCCCTCGGTAGGATGCTCGAGGTATATATACCGTAAACCGTATCATCAAACAGCTCCAGCATTCTCTCGTAATCGCTTACGGGATGCCTGTATACTGTAATTCCTTTCCCTGTTAGCTTTTTTACAAGACTGTCGACGTATTCTTCATCTGGCGCTGTAATTGCTTTCAGCTTGTTATCAAAATAAAAATCTGCTATTACGTCCGGATCGAGCGCGCCCTGCATATTGTAAACAGTCAGGATGATGCTCTCGTAGCCCATCGCCTTTACCTCTTCAAGCTCGTCGTAATTATAAATCTGAACTATGAAGCGGTCCCGATAATCCGGATAATCCTCTGCGATTTTTGAGAGCACCTCGGTAAAATCAGCCTTTATATCCGTTACCACCCTGAAGGTATCGGATTTATCCATAACGGCAATCAGGCTTTCTATATCCATCGTGTGGAAACGCTCATATGTTGAAAGCGCCATGAACTCGTCATAGCTCAGCGGCCCGTTCATCGCAACGTTATAGTAATATACACTGGTAACATCCCAGTCGTGCACCATTACCACATGGCCGTCCGTTGTCATTCCCATATCAAGCTCCACAAGTGCGTAAGCGTTGTCCACCGCATTCATCAGCGCCTCGACGGAGTTGCTCGTCACATACCCGTCCACGGCTCCGCCCGCATGTGCGATTAACCTTTGAGTCTGCATAGCCTCTGTGACCTCTGCAGGCTCCCAGTTTTCAATCATTTCAGCAGCCTCTGCCTTGTGAAGCTCCGCAAGCTCTTCCGTCGTCATAGCTGACGTATCTTTTGGCCCCGCACCGCTGCCCACATTTTCACTGCAGCCGGTGAAAGCTGCCATCGAAAGCATGATAAATACAAGCAAACAAGCGACTGCGGTTTTACCCGCCGTCGCTTTCTGTGTTCTTTTGAAGAATGTAGCCTCTAAACTATTTTTCATCGTCGTCGCTGCCCCGGTCTTTACTCTCCTCGTCAGTCTCGCCCGCGTTGTCATTTTCTTTCTGATGTTCTTCACTCTGCTTTTCCTGCATTTCCATCAGCTTGTCGAGCGCTCTTTCGGCATTCTCAGCCTGAGCCTTTGCCTCACGCGCTGCGGCTGCCATGCGCTCAAGCAGGGTTGTAGGCGGCACGTCATCGCTTATGCCGTACATTTCGCCTTCGCTGCCTTCATCCGCCTCTGCCTGTGCAGCGGCCATACGCTCTCTTTCGGCAGTCTCAATGCGCTCTCTTTCCTGAGCCTCTGCGCGGTTTGCCTCGTGTCTTGCCTTGTTTTCGTCTTCGACCTTCTTTACGAGCTCTTCAGGCGTAATTCTGCCCTCGTAGATTTCGAGGAACTGTTCGCCGTCGAGCGTTTCGAGCTCAAGCAGTGCCTCAGCCACAGCATTCAGCTTGTCCATGTGCTGTGTGAGGATGGCCTTTGCCTTGTCGTAGCAGGCTTCGATTATGGCTCTGATTTCTTCGTCTATCTCGCTTGCGACCTCTTCGGAGTAGTTCTTGTGGGTAGTGAAGTCCTTGCCCAGGAATACTTCATCGGAGCTTGCATAATTAACAGGTCCGAGCTTTTCGGAGAATCCGTACTTTGTGACCATGTCGCGTGCAACCTCGGTAGCGCGCATGATGTCGTTGGATGCGCCTGTCGAGATGTCGTCAAGCGTCAGCTCTTCAGCTACACGACCGCCCAGCAGGTGGATGATTTGCTCCTCCATCTTGTTTTTGGTCTCGTAATATTTATCTTCCTTTGGAAGTATCATTGTAAAGCCGCCTGCGCGTCCTCTCGGAATGATTGTGATTGCATGCACAGGGTCGGTGTTCGGAAGACTTGCGGCAACTACAGCATGTCCCGCCTCGTGGAAGGCTGTAAGCTTTCTTTCGCCCTCCGAGATGACTCTTGACTTCTTTTCAGGGCCTGCGAGAACCTTTGTAACGGCTTCTTCGATTTCGTCCATGCGAATCTTCAGGCCGTTTCTGCGCGCTGTCAGGAGCGCCGCTTCGTTGAGCAGGTTTTCAATATCCGCAGGCGTAAAGCCCGGTGTCCTGCGTGCGAGAACCTTCAAATCCACAGCCGGATCGAGCGGCTTGTTCTTTGAGTGAACCCTGAAGATTTCCTCTCTGCCCTTTATATCCGGTGTTCCGATGACAATCTGTCTGTCGAATCTGCCCGGGCGGAGCAGTGCAGGGTCTAATATGTCCGGACGGTTGGTTGCGGCGAGGACTATAATGCCTGTGTTTTCGCCGAATCCGTCCATTTCTACGAGCATCTGGTTTAATGTCTGCTCTCTTTCATCGTGACCGCCGCCGAGACCTGCGCCACGCTTGCGGCCCACTGCATCTATTTCATCTATGAAGATGATGCAAGGGGCATTTTTCTTTGCCTGGTCAAAGAGGTCTCTGACTCTGGATGCGCCGACGCCGACGAACATTTCCACAAAATCGGAACCGGAGATTGTGAAGAACGGTACACCCGCTTCACCTGCGGTTGCCTTTGAAATGTAGGTCTTTCCTGTTCCCGGAGGGCCTACGAGCAGTATACCCTTTGGAATGCGCGCGCCGAGCATGTTATATTTCTTTGGATTCTTGAGGAAATCGACGATTTCTTCAAGCTCCTGCTTTTCTTCATCAAGTCCCGCAACATCATTGAAGGTGACCTTTCTGAGGTCCGAATCCTTTGCGAGCCTTGCTTTGGATCTGCCAAACTGCATCGCCTTGCCGCCGTTTTGCTGATTCATGATTACCATGAAGAACACCACCATAACCACTATGATGAGAACTGTCGGCAGCAGACTGATGTACCAAGGTGTATATGTCGGCGCATCGGATGTGTAATCCTTTAATGCACCGCTTTCAATCTGCGGGAAAAGATAAGCCTGATCAAGGTAGCTCATCTCTATGTAGGTCGGAACATAGCAGATGAACTCTTCCCCGTTTTTCAAAGTTCCCTGTACGGTCCTGATATTGCTTTCTTTTTCTTCCTTTACGTTTATTGATGAAACGTGCTCTCCCGCAAGCTCTGTTGTGAACTCAGCAAGGCTCAGTTCCTTTATTTCCGGCTTTGGGGCTCCGCGGTAAAACCATGCCATCATGATTACCACGAGAAAAATCATCACGTATACACTAATATTTCTGGCTACTCGTCTCAATTAGTAAATCCTCCTATCTCTTTAAATTCCCAATACAATCCTTTCGATTTTATCACATTTTTGCTCATTTTTCAAGTATGCAAAAGCCCCCTTACAGCGCGGGGGCTTTTGCCTCTATTCGTCTTTGCAGATTTCTCCGTAGTCTATATCCATTGCCAGTTGAAAATGGGTGCCCGGGTATGCGCTTTGAAGATCCTTTAAGATTTCGTCGCAGACCGTGCGGCGGCTTTCAGCGTCAAAGCCTATTACCACATCAAATCTGATTGAGTTTTCTTTTTTATTGTAATAAAAGCCGTGTATCTGTTTTGCGTGCTCGTGTGAAAGAACGCGGCCCGCGATCTCTTCTCTGAGTTTTTTAACCTCAGGGTCCTTTGTATCTATTGAATAGACTCCGATTGCGGTAAGGATTACGTTATGCTTTTTATAAACCTCTATTGCAATTGCACGGTTCAGCTCATCAAGCTCGCTGACCGTGATACTGTCCTCCACCTCTATGTGTACGGAGCCGTTATACGTGTCCGGCCCATAGTTGTGAAGTATTAAATCGTATGCGCCCTTTACCTGCGGGAAGGATCTGACAGTCGCCTTTATTCCCTGGAGCAGCTCTATATCCCCCGGCTCGCCCAAAAGCTTTGAAACCGTTTCTGACAGCATCTCTATACCTGCCTTTATAATGGCAAGCGAAATCAGCGCGCCCAGGTACGCCTCAAGCGACATCCCCGTAAAGGTGAAAACAAGCGCCGCCGCAAGGGTAGCAGCGGATATTACCGCATCAAGCAACGCATCCTTTCCCGAGTTTATCAGCGAGTCCGAATTAACCCTTTCGCCACTGCTCTTTACGTAAAGACCGAGTCCGATCTTAACCAGAACCGCTGCGGCCACTATTATAAGCGATGAAATCGCATAATCGGGCGTGACAGGATGAATTATCTTTTTGACCGATTCAACCAGCGATGTGACACCCGCATAAAGAACTATGCCGCCTATTGCAAGAGCGCTGATATATTCGACTCTGCCATGCCCAAAGGGATGCTTTTTGTCCGGCTCTCTGCCTGCAACCCTGGCTCCCACGATGGTGATAACCGAGCTGAGAGCATCCGAGAGGTTGTTCACCGCATCCAGCACAATGGCTATGGAATTACTGATAAGTCCCACGCCCGCCTTGAACAGTGCAAGCATCACATTTGCAAGTATACCGACAATGCTGGTACGTATTATTGTTTTCTTACGACTTTCCTCGCTGTATTGCATTTTTCTCTCCCCTATCTGTAGTTCCCCGTATATCTGGACCGTTCAAGCCCCGTGCGAAGCCCCGTCACATCATCTCCTAAAATCAGCAGCACTTCCCTGCCCATACAAAGCAGCGGCACGCTGTCGCGCAGATATGCGGGAATCTTCGAATCCGTGAAAAAGTCCTGAATCTTTTTTGTCATCATCGTTCCTGAGGATTTCAGCATTATAAAATCACCGTCGCGGCGTGTGCGAAGCTTGACCGGTGCCGCATCCCGTCCGAGCGGGCTTACAGGCGCATCCGGAGCCTCACTTTCTCCGTCGAGTGGCAGATTCAGGCGTATGTCTATGCTTCGCAGCGGGCCGGTGACTGTCACAAGCACCGACCGATGGCTCAGACAGTCGCCCGAGGCCATATCGCAGCGTGTGTCGTCAATCTGCTGCACTCTGTACATGCTTGCCAGAATGTCATCCTCCGAGCCGTTTTCCATAAGCACCTCCGCATCCGTGCGGCGTGCGACCAGCCTGCCGTAAGACACCGTCAGCACATAGCCGTGCGGGAAGTTTACTTCCGTGCCCGTCTGCCCTTTGTTTATGATTTCATCGGCGGCCTCGATGTGAACCCTTCCGATGTCGGTTTCAAGTCCTATCTTTGCAAAAGCAATCTCCATGATTCTGTGGCGGATTGCCGGATGAGCCACCTGTATGGTCCCGAGATCCATCACAACCTCCTGGAGTGTGGCAGACAGAAATGCCATATCGTAAACCGACTGGGCTTCGTGCCACATGTAGTCTTTGTCCTCCTGAGCTGTCTGTGCAAGCCTGCTGAGTGTCTCCACAATGTTCGGATTGAACTTTTCGCGAATCATCGGCAGCGCACTGAGTCTGATTCTGTTTCTGGCATAAATCGGCTCATCGTTTGTCGCATCGATGCAAGGCTGCAGCCCTCTCTGCGAGATATATTCCTCTATTTCGGCGCGGCTGCAGTCCAAAAGCGGCCTGATAACATCAAAGCCTGCGCGGCTCTTTCTCGAATATTCCATGCCTGCAAGGCCGTCAACGCCGGTTCCTCTGATAAATCTGAAGAGCAGCGTTTCTGCCTGATCGTTTGCGTTGTGGGCAACCGCAATCTTTACCTTCCCCTTTCCGGAAAGCACTGCCGTTTTCCCCAAAAGCTCCGCAGCAACGGAATCAAAGGAATCGTATCGCAGGTCTCTGCCGACCTCTTCGCTCGACTTTCCCAGCTTTGCCGCCAGGGCATTGCAGTCTCCGCTGAACACCCGACATTCAAGCCCGTTTTCCCTGCAGTATTTCTCCACAAACGCCTGGTCCTCGTCGGCAGCGCCGGGACGAAGCCCATGGTTTACGTGGACCGGTAAAAGATCCAGCTGCAGCTTCTCTTTAAGGCTCAGCAGCATGTCCATCAGACAGAGCGAATCGGGACCGCCCGAAAGACCCACGACTACTGCGTCATTTTCCTGTATAAGTTCGTGCTTTTCAATGGTCGCAGCGACCTTTTTCATTAGATCCATAACCTATACTCCACTATCGTACTATCCCGCAAAACCTTTTTAACAGTATAACACTTTAGCCAATGAAATGCTATATAAAAGCACCCGCTTTGCTTTGCGGGTGCTGATTTTTTTCTATTCGATTCTATTCTATTCCAAAGAATCGTTTTGCATTGTTTCGGGTAGCCTCTGCAACGGTTTCTATATCTATACCCTTTATTTCGGCTACCTTTGCGGCTGTGTGAATTACATTTACCGGATGGTTCTGCTCCCCTCTGTGAGGAACCGGCGAAAGGTAAGGTGCATCTGTCTCAACGAGCAGAAACTCAAGCGGAATCTGCTGTGCGACCTCAATCGTTTTTCTGGCATTTTTGTAGGTTACGGGGCCCGCTATCGAAAGCGTGGCTCCCAGCTCCACATACTGCCTGCCAAACTCAGCACTGCCCGAAAAGCAGTGGAGCAGGACTCTGGCATCGGGGAGTTCTTCGCGACTGCCGTCAGCAAGCAGCCTTCCCGGACGCTTTGGAAATCTGTCCGCGCGTGCCTTGTCAAAGGCTCCTTCTTCCTTCAGTATTTCCATGACTTCCCCGCCCGCATCGCGTTCGTGGATAACAATCGGCATCGAAAGCTCGTTTGCCAGTCTGATCTGGCGTCTGAACCAGTATCTCTGGGCATCTCTGTCCGAGTTGTCATAGTGAAAATCGAGACCTATTTCTCCGATGGCAACCACCTTTGGCTGCTTTGCAAGCTCCGCTATTTTTTCAAGCTGCTCATCGCTGTATGAATCGGCCTCATGAGGATGAAGCCCCACCACCGCATGGCACCAGGGATAAAGTTTTGCATGCTCTGCTGCCATAACAGAGCTTTCCATGTTAAATCCAATATCGTTAATAAACGATAGGTCGCCATTTTCAACGGCTTTGTCGATTTTTTCTATGAATTGTGCTCTTTCCTCCGGAGAAAAACCTTCCTCGTTTGGATGAGCATGTGAATCAAAAAGCCTTAACATATTATCACTTCTTATCACTTCTCGTCTACGATTTTGTATTTGCCTTCGGCATCAATCAGAACCTTTTCGATAGCCCGTGCAGCATCCTCCATGCAGCCTTCACAGCTGCGCAGCGGTTTGCCCGTATCCACGCCCTTCAGCTCTTTACAGATTATACTCTTGTTCTTGAATACGAAATCCGTAACCATGCGGCGCATCAGCTTGTAGGTCATGCCTCTGGTGCTTTCTTTGCTTGCCGGGTCGCCGCTTGAGTTCTTCAGGCCTGCGAGGTAAGCCATGGCCGAAACAGCTCCGCAGGTGGTCATTACACCCATGCCGCCGCCAAAGGCTTCCATAGCGCGGAAGGCTTCTGCTTCGCTTACTCCGTAGAGGTCGCAGTAGGCACAAGCCACCGCCTGGGCGCAGTTGTAGCCCTTTTCGTGATTTTCCTTTACCTTCGCTATTCTGTCCATCTCGTTCACACTTTCCAATAATTTGCCTAATTTGCCGACTAGCTTACTTCGTTTCCGTCTTCTGCGATGGTCGTTACGATTTCATATCTGCCACCGTTGTCCGCAAAGAGCAGCATGCCCTTTGATTCCATTCCTCTGAGGTTACGAGGCTTTAAGTTTGCAACAACGATGACCTTCTTCCCTACCATTTCTTCAGGCTTGAAGTATTCGGCAACGCCGGAAAGAATCTGACGGATTTCGGTGCCCATCTTTACCTTGAACACGAGGAGCTTGTCTGCCTTTGGATGCTTTTCCGCAGACAGGATAGTGCCGACACGCAGGTCAATCTTGTCGAAATCGTCGATTTCGATTTCAGGCTTCAGCTCCAGAGGAATGCTCTCCGGCTCTGCAGCAGCCTTGTTGAGCTGTGAGAGCTCTTCGAGTTCCTTTTCGATATCGAGTCTCGGGAAGATAGGATCGCCCTTCTTTACCTGGTCGCCCTCGAGCATATCGAATACCGAAGCGTCATCCCATTCAGGCTCCGAATACCAGATGCCCAGCTGCTTTCTGATATTCTTTGCGGTTGTGTGCATAAATGGGTGAATCAGGATTGATATTATACGCAGAGCTTCTGCGAGATTGTGCATAACTCCGTCGAGCTCAGCTTTCTTTTCCGGATCCTTTGCAAGTACCCAAGGAGCCTTTTCGTCGATGTATTTGTTTGCGCGTCTTACAACAATCCAGATCTCTTCGAGAGCCATATTGAACGCATATTTATCCATCTGCTCCTCTACCTTTGCAGCAGCGCCTGTTGCGACTGCTTTGAGGTCCTTTGCGAACTCGTCATCGGAAGCAGCCTTGCCCGGAATGTAGCCGCCGCAGTACTTCTCTATCATTGAAACTGTTCTGGAAACGAGGTTTCCGAGGTCGTTTGCGAGGTCATAGTTGAGGCGCTTTAAGAGAACTTCGTTTGTGAAGATTCCGTCCTGGCCGAAGGTGTACTCACGAAGCAGGAAATACTTCAGAGCATCTACGCCGTATCTGTCTATCAGCATTACAGGGTCCACAACGTTGCCCTTTGATTTACTCATCTTTCCGCCGTCTATCAAAAGCCACCCGTGGCCGATTACCTGCTTTGGCAGAGGCAGATCCGCACTCATCAGCATTGCAGGCCAGATGATGGAATGGAATCTTACGATTTCCTTGCCCACGAGGTGAACTGCCGGCCAGTACTTGTCGTAAAGCTCAGGCTCGTCAGGCCAGCCGAGAGCGGTAACGTAGTTTGAAAGGGCGTCAACCCATACATACATTACGTGCTTTGGATCGTCAGGTACCGGGATACCCCAGTCAAATGTGGTTCTGGATACGCAGAGGTCTTCGAGGCCGCTGTTGATGAAGGAAATCATCTCGTTCTTGCGGCTTTCCGGCCAGATGAAGTCAGGCTGGTCTTCGTAGAGCTTTAAGAGCTTGTCTGCGTAGTTTGAGAGCTTGAAGAAGTATGCTTCCTCGGAAGCCTTCTTTACCGGTCTGTGGCAGTCCGGACAGCAGCCGTTTTCGTCGAGCTGAGTCTCGGTCCAGAAGGATTCGCAAGGTGTGCAGTAGAGTCCTTCGTACTTGCCTTTGTATATATCGCCCTTTGCCATCATCTTTTTCCAGATTTCCTGGCAGCGCTTCATATGTCTTTCTTCGGTGGTTCTGATAAAGTCATCGTTGGAGATTTCCATTGTCTTCCACAGGTCTTTGATTCCGGCAACAATCTTGTCAACGTAAGCCTGAGCAGTCACGCCTGCGGCGTCGGCCTTTTCCTGAATCTTCTGGCCGTGCTCGTCGGTTCCTGTGAGGAATCTTACGTCATAACCTGTGGCTCTCTTGAATCTTGCCATTGCATCGGCCATAACCGTGCAGTATGTGTGACCTATATGAAGGTTGTCGCTTGGATAATAAATTGGGGTGGTAATGTAATAAGTTCCCTTGTTCTTTGCTGTCATTGTGATAACTTCCTTTCGTTTTCTGCCGCGCAGCATCTGATGGGAATGCCCGCTCGCATTTATTTGAATGTTTTCTTTTATTCTTCTTCTGATTCTGTTTCTGTTTTTTTCGTTTCTGTTTGTGCAGTTTCTATTTCTGCCGCCCGGGCACGTTTTTCCTTTGCCTTTGCCCCATCGGAAGGCTTCATCATGGAAACGATATCATAAACAATGATCCATGATGTGAGTGCAGTCAGAACGCATCTCGGAATACTGATGTGTGTTCTTACCTGCCATAAAAGTACCAGGCACATGAGTGCAACGCCGATAACAGCTCCCGTCGCGGATGCTTTGCCGTTAAAGCCATACATCTTTGTCAGAAGAGCTCCTATCAGCACAAACATGACTAGACCGATTAAATATACTTTCATAAAAATACCCTCCGTGTTTGTACTTTGGCGAAAAATCGCCCAAATAATACTTTATTATACAACGAGCAGCCTTAATTCGCAAGGCGAATCTGGGGACAGGCACCAAATTGGCCTTTTTTCCAATTTGGTGCCTGTCCCCAGATTCGCCTTTTTGGAAGTTTGGTGCCTGTCCCCAAATTGGAAAGTCAATGAATTTGGGGTGTTTTTGGGGGTAATCTTGTAAGTTTGATGTGTAGCAGCGCATTTACGATGTGTTGGCAGTGTGTGGCTCGCGCTATTTTCAACGGGTTTCGGCCTTTGTTGAATTTTTGCATATTTTTGGCAAAATTTCACATATTTTTTGCCATTTCTTGTATGTTTTTTAATATATACTGCTTTTACCAAACAAGATTGTATTTAATGTATTTTTGAGTTCCATCCTTCCTGACTCGCATATCAGTTAACATTTCTCGCAAATGCCTATATTTCAACGTTTATTCGCATTCTTCACCCAAGCAGGCTCTCTATTTTACCCTTCGATTTTTCCTGCAATACTCGTTAAAACGTTGGTATTTCAACGTTTATGCGGGTTTGCTATGGTTAACTGAGTTATCCACAAAAGTTTACGATTTAGCAAAAAAATCATATCCCGAATTCGCCCTGAAATATCAACATTTTCAGCCTTAGTATGATGGATTTATTCACATCGGGAAAGACGGCTAATTAATTAAAACGTTGAAATTTCAACATTCGATATTTTTGAGTATTGTAAACTTTGAACTCAGTTTCAGTTGACAAATACCTCGAAAAACCATATAATTTTAGGTGAAATTTTGTATTTATTTTTGTGCACGGGGCGAGCTGCCCCATACACCTTGAAAAAACAGGGGTTTAACCCCCGGGGAGATGCAATGAGAGGAAAGATAACGGTCAAAGACAGGGTGCTGTTAATACTTGAAGAGAATAAAGGCAGCACAATATCGGGTGAAGCCCTGGCAAAAGCATTAAATGTCAGCAGGGCTGCTGTATGGAAGGCTATGAAGCAGCTTCAGGAAGAGGGATACGAGATCAGCGCCAGCACGAACAGGGGCTACTGCCTCGATTTAAACAGCGATGTCCTGTCCATGCAGGGTATTGCAAGCTATGTGCGTGCCACTCCACAGCCGAGAATCATTGTATACGAGACCATCGACTCCACAAACAAGCTCGCAAAGAGCCTCGCCGTCGAAGGTGCGCTTCACGGAACCTGCGTCGCAGCAAACATGCAAACCGAAGGCAGGGGGCGCCTGGGCAGAAGCTTTTTCTCCCCGCCTCAAAGCGGAATATACCTCAGCATTATCCTGAGGCCGGAAATAGACATATCAAAAGCAACTCTGATAACCACAATGGCCAGCGTGGCAACCGCAACGGCTATCAGTGATGTCTGCGGCATAGAAACGGATATAAAATGGGTTAACGACCTGTATTTCCGTGATAAAAAGGTATGCGGAATACTGACCGAAGCAGTAACAAACTTTGAAACGGGAAAGATTGACAGCATTGTTGTGGGAATCGGCATAAATTGTGCGCCTCCAAATTGCGATTTGCCGGACGAAATCAAGGACATCTATGGTTTTATACCCGGAGGCTTTTCTTATTCGCGAAATCAGCTCACAGCCGAGGTCATATCGCGCGTAATGGAGCTCTGCAGCAGCATAGAGGACGGAGATTACTCATTTATCGAGGAATATCGCCGTCGCTCCATGATAATAGGAAATAAAATAAATATATTCAAGGGTGGGCTAAATCACGATCCCATCAAAGCAACAGCTATCGACATAGATAAATTCGGCGGCCTGATTGTAAAATACGAAAACGGAAAAACCGAAACTCTGACGAGCGGTGAGGTTTCAATCAGACCTGTTCCGTAATCACGCAGCATCGCATGCTCAAACTAATCAAATAAAAGGGATAAATATTATGACATTATCAAACACGGCAAACAAAACCAAAACCCAATATCTCATACTCACAGCAATGATGACCGCCTTTACGGCTATCTGCGCCGTAATTTCGGTGCCGCTGCCCTTCTCACCGGTACCGGTGTCGCTTGCAACACTGGCGGTGCTGATCTGCGGCGGCTTGCTCGGTCCAAAATACGGCAGTCTCTCACAGATTATCTATCTGCTCCTCGGAGCTGTTGGTGTGCCGATTTTTCATAGCTTCACAGGCGGAATGGGGATACTGCTCGGCCCTACGGGCGGATTTCTCTTTGGCTACATCTTTATGGCCTTCACATTCGGACTGCTGACGGACATTATTCTGAAAAACAAAAGAACCGGCGATATCAAATCAACAGCCCTCGTATTTTTTGCGGCAGTCCACGCAACTATCACCTGCTACATTCCCGGACTTTTATGGTTCATGGTCGTTACGGGAAACGGGATCGGCACCGCAGTTTCAATGGCCGTGCTGCCGTTCATCCCGGTAGATCTTTTTAAATGCATAGTGGCGGCTCTCCTTGTAAAACGCTTGACCTCTATACTCCCAAAAGGGTATAATATCCATATATAGCAAAGTACATCAGTATGTCTATGTGAAAGGAGAATAAATGAAAGTTACAGCTTATCCGCAAAACCGCCTGCAGCCTATGCAGGAAGTTCTGGCAGAAATCCTTGATGCAGCAGTGTACGAGCTTCATTTAGATGCCACTGAATTCTATGACACCTTTGCAATAAGCGACCTCGCAAAGCGTATGGAAAAGGGCGACCTGAAAATACTTGACGAGCTGAAGGAAAAATTCGGAGGCTCATACAAAAAGCTTGCCGGCACGATAATGGCAGGCAGAGAACGCCAGGTGGGGCAGGTTCCGCTTCGCTATGCAGGCGGCACCAGTCCGGAGCACTGGGCAGGCACAATGCTTGCTTACTATCAGTGGCAGTCCTGCATACCTTTTGCGGAGATCAACAAATACCTTTCAATCGAATATGTAAAGGGCATGCACGGTGATTTTCACGAGCGCTCGCCGCAGGAATTCGCGGCTACGATAAGCACCCTCTTCAAGGGGGCAAAGCGAGACACTAATCTCGCAAGCATCAGACGTGCGGCCGGAATGAGCCAGAAGCAGCTCGCCGAAGCCGCAGACATACCTGTCCGCACAATTCAGCAGTACGAGCAGCGCCAAAAGAATATCAACAAGGCTCAGGCAGAATACATCTTCCGTATGGCGAGAGTACTCGGATGTAAAATGGACGATTTACTTGAACTGTTTTAACTATCCAAAGCCGGAGGTAAAAGTATGGAAAAAAACGAAATGGATTACCGACCGCTTCTTGAAAAGTTCAGGCCTGCCACAATGGCAGATTTGGACAGAATCGCGGAAATTTACGAAAAGCACCTCGACTGGGAAGAAGAAACGGGCTTTCACAACGGCTGGCAGCGCGGCGTTTATCCCACAAAGGACACGGCACGTCCTGCCATTGAGCTCGGCGAAATGTTTGTGCTCGAGGTTGACGGAGTAATAGTCGGCTCGGCGCGCATCAATCACGACCAGCCCGAGGCTTATAAGCAGTGCAAATGGGAATATGATGTTCCTGACGACAGAATAATGATAATGCACACCCTCGTGGTCGATCCGGATTACCGCGGAAAGGGCTACGGCTGGGCATTTCTGATGTTCTACGAGAATTATTCTCTGGACCATTTCTGCCCTGTGCTGAGAATTGACACATTCGTATTAAACGAACCTGCCCTGAACAGATACCTCCGCATGGGATATACTCTTACGGGGAAAATCCCTTGCACATTTAACGGCATTCCCGGCATGACACTGGCATGTCTCGAGAAGAAGGCCGAAAGGAGATAAAAGGAGAAAAACTATGAGCGATAAATTTCGCGGCAACCTCCTCCTGCTGCTGACTGCGGCGATCTGGGGTTCCGCTTTCGTTGCCCAAAGCGTAGGCATGGACTATATCGAGCCATTCACCTTTAACGGTATCAGGCAGATAATTGCAGCTGTCGTGCTGGTGCCTGTGGCTTACATCTTTGTAAACAGAGATCGCCGTATAGCGCAGTCAGGCGAAGGCTACACGGAGCCGACCGAAGAAGAAAAAAAGCAATCCGTCAGGACCCACGTAGTAGGCGGCTTCTGGTGCGGCGTGTGCCTCTTTGTAGCAAGCTCGCTTCAGCAGATCGGCATACAGTACACAACCGCCGGTAAAGCAGGCTTTGTGACGGCTCTTTACATACTTATCGTGCCAATCCTCGGAATCTTTCTGAAAAAACGCGTACGTCCGATTTTGTGGTTTTGCGTTATCATCGCGGCTGTCGGACTTTACCTGCTCTGTATGCAGGGCGGTTTCGGGCTCGAAAAGGGCGATTTCTACGTCTTTCTCTGCGCGATAGTGTTCTCGCTTCACATACTCGTAATAGACCACTATTCGCCTAAAACAAACGGTGTGGCGCTGTCCTGCATTCAGTTCGCCTTTGCGGGGCTGTTTGCGATTCCGCCTATTCTCCTTTTGGAGAATCCTGAAATGACATACATAATTATGGCGTGGAAGCCGATTCTTTATGCCGGTATTCTCTCCGGTGCAGGCGGCTACACCCTCCAGATTCTCGGTCAGAAGAATACCGACCCGACCGTTGCGTCACTGCTTCTGAGCCTTGAATCCGTTTTCGCGGTTATTTCCGGCATGATTATTCTCCATGAGATGATGTCAGGGCGCGAGCTGCTCGGCTGCGCTTTGATGTTTGCCGCAATAATACTGGCGCAGCTTCCTGAAAGGAAAAAACTATAAATGTTATTTTCATCACTTATTTTCCTGGTTGTCTTCCTGCCCTGCGTACTGTTCATCTATTACGCAGTGCTGCGCAGACACCGGCATCTTCAAAACTGCTTCCTGCTGATTGCAAGCCTTGGATTCTATGCCTGGGGCGAGCCTTGGTTTGTCCTGGTCATGTTCCTTTCAATTTGCTGCAATTACGGGTTCGGGCTACTGGTCGACCGCTTCAGGCAGGACAGAAAAAAAGCAAAGGCTGTTATCAGCCTTTCTTTGGTGTTCAATTTAGGAATAATCTTTATATTTAAATATCTGATGTTCACGCTCGAAAATCTGAATGCCCTGCTGCATTCGGATTTTACTGTGCCTGAAATTGCGCTTCCGATCGGCATCAGCTTTTTCACCTTCCAGGCAATCAGCTATGTCATCGACGTTTACCGCGAAAAGGGACAGGTTCAGAGGAATCTTCTGAACGTCGGGCTCTACATTTCGTTCTTCCCGCAGCTCATCGCCGGCCCAATCATCCGCTACGAAGTTGTAAGCGATCAGATTATGAACCGCCGCGAAAGCTGGGACGACTTTGCAATAGGCGTATCCCGGTTCCTGGTGGGGCTTGCGAAAAAGGGACTGCTTGCGAATGCCTTTGCGGTAGTCGCCGACAAGGCTTTTGCGGTGGCGACCACAGACTACTGCTCGGTAAGCTTTGCGTGGATGGGCGCAATCGCCTACACGCTCCAGATTTACTACGACTTTTCGGGATATTCGGATATGGCAATAGGCCTCGGCCGCATGTTCGGCTTTCACTTCCCTGAAAACTTCAACTACCCTTACATTTCAAAATCCTGCAGCGAATTCTGGCGTAGATGGCATATCTCGCTGGGCAGCTGGTTCCGCGACTATGTGTACATCTCTCTCGGAGGCAGCCGCGTAGCAAGTAAGGGTCGCCTTGTGTTCAACCTGCTCATTGTCTGGTTCCTCACGGGACTTTGGCACGGAGCGAACTGGACGTTTATCTGCTGGGGCCTGATGTACTTTATTCTAATCTCGATAGAAAAGCTGACAGGATGGGAAAAACGTCTATCGCAGATAAACGATAAGAAAGTAAATGCAGTGGCTCACGTCTATACCATGCTGATGGTAATTTTGGGCTGGGTATTCTTCAGAGCCGAGACAATCGGAGATGCCCTCACCTATATATCAATCATGTTCGGCAATTCCGACGTGGCATTTTTCGATAAATTCTTTATCGGCTTTCTCAGGGAAAATGCGGTCTACTTTTTCTTTGGCCTGCTGTTCTGCGCACCGGTTGCAAAGAAAATACGCGCCGCAGCACAGGCCCGCACGAAGGAATCCAATCCGCTCGTATGCACCCTGTATGCGCTGCTTTTAATCGGCGGACTACTGGTAACAATGGCATACCTCATAAAGGGTGCCTACAACCCATTCATCTACTTTAACTTCTAAAAATGAAAAAAATATTTAAAACCCATACAAAAGAAAAAATCACGGCTATCGCCTTCATAATCGTCATTTTCACGATGATGATCGGAATGGTCACCACAACGCACGATCTCGGCGAAGGTTTTATCCTGAACTACCGCCTGAAGGTTCCGACAGGTGCGCCGGTGATAGAACGCCTCAAAGGCGCAATTGAATCGGCGGAGCAGGCAGTCAACGAAGGAGCATTCCTCCGCCAGCAGTATGTGGAGCTTTACGGTCTTTCGCAGCTTGTCATGCAAAAGCATGCCGTCATCGACTATAACTACGGCGCCCTCTACAAAACGCGCGACGGGCAGACAACCTTCTCCGTGCAGGAAGAGCGCTACATCGACGATGCGGCGAACGCGACTTATCCGCTCGTGAACGGCCTGATCCACGAAGGTGTGGACTTTCTCTACGTGCAGCTTCCGTTCAAGGTGCAGCCCGCAAAGTTTGGCGGTGACCGCGAGCTTCCGGTGTATGTACACGACTATGCCAACGAGAATGCCGACCGGTTTGTGGAAACGATGCGCGCGGCAAACATCGCCTGCTACGACACACGCGACGAGTTCTTCGGCAGCGGCCTTTCGATGAAGGAGCTCTTCTTTAAGACCGACCACCACTGGAGCATAAAGGGCGCATTCCTCGGAACCGGGCTGATTGCGAATTACCTAAGCGAAAACTACGGCTTTGAGATTCCTGAGGGGCTCTATACAGAGGAGAATTTCAAAACAACGACTTATCCGAAGAGCTTTATCGGCTCGATGGGACGTCGCGTGGGACGGATTTACGGCGGAATCGATGATTTCACGCTCTACAGCCCGAACTTTGAAACAGATATAACGGTCACGAAGATTGAGGGAATCAGCGAGGTGACAACCCGCGGGACCTTTGAGGATGTGGTTCTCGAAATGCAGTACATCGACAATCCGGACCCAACCACGAACAGATATGCGGTTTACCACGGCGATTACCAGGAGCTCAGGTTTGTGAACAATCTGGTCGACAACGACAACAGTGTCCTGATAATAAAGGACAGCTTTGGGCTGCCGGTCTACAGCTTCCTGTCGCTGGGCATCCACGAGGTGCGCGCAATCGACATGCGTATTTTTGAAAAGAACGTCCTCGAATATGCTGCCGAATACCATCCGGATCTGGTAATCCTGATGTACAACTGCGATTCGTATGTGGATCCGATGTTTGATTTTAATATGTAGATTGATACAGAAAGGGGAAGCGATGAAAGAATACAGGTTGCGTAAATTAAGCAGCATAATGCGTTATTCGGATTTTCCGGGCGAAAAGATGCCCATTATTATAATCCACGGGCTTGGCTGCGCGGGATCATTTGACTACACGGATATGTCGTTTAACCCGGCGCTAAAGGAGCACAGAAAAATAGTTGTGGACCTTTTGGGCGCGGGCTACAGCGACAAGCCGGCGGATTTCCCTTATACCGCAAAAGCTCACGCAGAATACCTTAAGGAATTTATCGAGGATCTTGGAATAGAAAGGCTGATTGTGTACGGCCACAGTCTGGGCGGAGCCGTAGCAATCGAGCTTGCTGCGCTATGCGGTGAAAAGATAGAAAAGCTGATATTAAACGAGCCGAACCTGGAGCCAAGCCGCAGCTGGGAGGCAAGCTACCAAATTGCCCACCTAAGCGAAGATGGGTGGCAGACCGAGCTTCCTCAGCTTATCGCAAAATACGAACGCGAAGGCAGCACTATGTGGGCCGCAACGATGCGTAACTGGCTGCCGGAGGCACTCTACCGCCTCTCAAAGGATGCTGCAAGCGAAAGACACCCTTCGTGGAAGGAGATGGCGACAGGCTTCACCATTCCGCACACCTTCATTTACGGCGAGAGAACGCTGCCTGACAACGATTATGACGACCTCGTGGCAATGGGCGAAAATGTAGTGGTTGTAAAGGATGCCGCCCACCCGATGGCATGGGAAATGCCGGATGCTACGGCGAGGGCGGTACAAGGAATAATAGAATAAACGGAACGCTATAATAAGTAAAGCAGACATAAAAACTCCAAATGCAAATGCATTTGGAGCTTTTTTAGTTTATAAACAGCAGCTCGCCGTTTTGGTATTGGTATTCGTCCGGCATATCGCCGATGTCCCAGCCCTCTGCAGTGGTTTCAATGTAGTAATAGTAAGTGTCACCGTGCTCGAAATACCAGCCCGGGATGTCCTTCTCACCTGCGATGCCGACCGCCATGTGGCCGGGCAGGCTTATCAGGCATGAGTCATAGCCCAGCTCGAGCAGCAGCGTAACCAGCAGGATTGCCGTGTCTTCGCAGTCGCCGCAGTGGTCGTAGAGTGTCTCGTAAGGAAACTTGGCGTATTCGTCATAGCTGCCTGTCCAGGAAACATCGCTTACATAGTCAAAGCTTTGGACAAAGGAAATAACCAGCCTTGCGAGCTGATCGTCGGTGTAATCCTCGGCACCGTCGCGGAAGGCATCTATCAGGTCTGTCATGACTTGGTCGTCAAGAGGGTCTTTTGCATAGACAGTGTATCCGGAAAGCGTCTTTCTGTCTATTGAAGTGTAGTAGTTATATATAGAGCGGTCGAGCTCGGCTGTGTAGGTCCATTTTTCAGGGAAGTAGCTGTTGTATGGGTCTGCCCACTCGTATTCAATCTCCTTCACGCCTTCCGTGTTATAGGCGAGCCTGTAGGCAGGAGATTTGATGTCTATGGTTTTTGTCTGTCCGTCATAGTCTACCGTGGCGCCAAAGGCTTCGAGCACGGCGCGGATTGGCAGGTATGTGCGGTTCCCGATGATAATCGGCGTAGTGTCCAGCGCCTTGTAGTAATGATTGCCAACAAGCATGCGATATGCACCGACCTGCAGGGACACTTGTTGCGTGCCGTAGCTTACGGTTATGATCTTTTTTGCGCCGTTCCACCGTACATCACAGCCATAGGCTTCCATTGTGGCGCGCAGAGGCACCTGAGTCCTGTTTGAGCTGTCAATGAACGGGTAGCCGGTGCTTGCCGTATAAGCCACATAATCATCGTCTATGCAGATGCTTACCGAAGGCGCAGACGGTGCATTAGTCGTAGTCACTGCCGCAAAAACGCCGGGCGCGGATGCGAGGATTAATGCTACGCATATAATTATCGATATAAATCTTCTCATAAATGCTCTCTCTTTTTCGCGAAAACCGAGCGCTGGGTTATGCCAGATGCAGAATCAGTCTGCCCTCGCCCTTTGCGTTCTGGTGCTGGCCGGCGAGGAGTGCTTCCTCGATGACCTGCGTGCAGGAAGTCGAAACCACGCGGTCATTGTGGTTCTTTTTGAGCTCATCGAGCGTGATGTCAAATGAATCCTTTATGTTGAGATAGTGGAAGTGCTGCAGGCCTACAGTAAAGAGTCTGTCCTCGTCTATAGGCTCGCCTTCGAAATCGAACCTTACAAATGAATGTGACTTTTGATCGTATTCAACCACAAGCCCACTTGAAAGCTGGTAGAACTCGCAATGCTCGCCCACGAAAACTTCGTCACGCAGCATGTGCTTTATCATATGCTTTATCTGCGCGCCCGTAGCGTAAACCATGTGCGCCGCATCGTCATATGGGAAACATTCGCAGAGGTCACCCTTTGTAACTACAGGGCCGAGCTTTTCATTTCTGATGCTGCCTGAGCCGAGCAGGAAAATGTCAACGCCCAGGGCTTCTTTGAGAACATCGCTGAAGAGATCGCCAAGCTCGGTTTCGCGATATCTGTCCGGATGTGTGAGCTCGCGCGTAAACTTCGTGATAATCTGGCCGTACTTCGCATCTGTGCGGGATTTGTAGGTCGAGATAACCTCCTCGATTGAAGGGTCTCTCGGGCAGGTGTCTGCACTTATCGGGATCGGCTTCCATGTGAAAGAGTCGATACAGTTTTCGTCGGTGTTGACTATTATGTCAAAACGGCCGATCTGATCGGTGCCTGTGCCCGCCTGAACGATAGGAATGCCGTTTACTACAGCCGGCTCTTCGAGGAAGGTGTGCGAGTGGCCGCCGATGATGACATCAACGCCCCACGCAGGGTCGAGAAGCTCGGCAAGCTTTTTGTCTTCTTCAAAGCCGATGTGTGTGAGCAGCACCGTAAAGTCGATGTCTGTCGCATTGTAAGCATTGCAGATTCGGCCGACCTCCTCGGCTGCATCCTCCACATCGACGAATGTGCCAATCAGCCCGTCTGTCTTGCACTGAGCCAGCACTGCTTCGGTGAGTATTCCGATGAAGAGAATCTTCATGCCATCGCGTTCAAGCACTACGCAAGGCTCGAAAAGTCTCGCATGGTTTGTCTGAACGTGAAGGTTTGCGTTTACGATTGGGAAGTCTGCGCACTTTTCGATAAAGAGCAGGTGCGCAACGCCGTAGTCGACTTCGTGGTTTCCCAATGTTACCACATCCGGTGCGAGCATATTCATAATCTGAATGGTTGAAAGGCCCTGGAATTCGGAGTCGATTATCGAGCCTCTGAACATGTCGCCTGCGATGGCGTAGATAACGTTTTCTTCTTCGTTTCTGACTTTATTGATATATCCCGACAGGAGCGATACTCCGCCAATAAGTGCGGAGTCTACGTTTTCCGTGAGGAAATCGCCGTGCATGTCGTTTGAGTGCAATAACGTGAGCTTCTTTGTATTTTTCATTCTTGCCTATCCTTTCGTGCTACAGTATAAAGATGCCCGCTTCGCGGCAGGTCTTAACCGACTCTTCGTCCCAGACCGATGTCTGAACCTCGCCTATGTGTGCGCAGCCAAGCAGCAGCATGCAAAGTCTGCTCTGGCCGATACCACCGCCGATTGTAAACGGCAGCTCACCTGCGAGAAGTGCCTTGTGGAACGGGAACTTTCTGCGGTCGTCACAGCCTGCAAGCTTTAGCTGCTTGTCGAGGCTTTCAGGGGAGACTCTGATGCCCATGCTGGAGATTTCGAGAGCCTTGCCCAAGATTTCGTTCCAGAAGAGGATGTCGCAGTTCATCTCCCAGTCGTCGTAGTCAGGCGCACGGCCGTCGTGAGGCTTGCCGCTTTTGAGCTTGCCGCCGATCTGCATGAGACATACGGTCTTGTACTTTTCGGTAATCATGTTCTCGCGCTCTTTCGGTGAAAGCTCCGGGTACATGTCTTCAAGCTCCTGGGTAGTAATGTATTTTACCGCACGCTGCTTTGGAGTGAGTGCATGGAGCTCCGGATAGATTTCGCGGAGTATGCTCTCAGTGTCGCAGATTGCATTTACAATCTTTTGCACGGTTTTCTTTAAATAATTGAGGTTGCGATCGGCCTCGCGGATAACCTTTTCCCAGTCCCACTGGTCGACATAGACCGAGTGGATATTGTCGAGCTCTTCATCGCGGCGAATTGCGTTCATGTCCGTATAAAGGCCTTTGCCTACGTGGAAATCGTAGTCGCGGAGCGCCTGTCTTTTCCACTTTGCAAGTGACTGAACGACTTCGCAGTCTTCGCCGGTTTCCTTTATATCAAAGCCGACAGGCCTTTCGTAACCGTTAAGGTTGTCGTTAAGACCTGTTGATGTGCGCACGAGGAGCGGCGCGGAAACACGGCTTAAATCAAGCTCGCTGCAGAGTTCCTTTTCGAATATGCTGTGTATCAGCATGATAGCTCTCTGTGTGTCATAAGGCGTGAGCTTTGCCTTGTAGTTCTTTGGAATTATAACTTTAGCCATAGTTTTTACTTCCTTTTTCTTGAATAATTATGCTATGAATTTTACTCCTTTAGGCTTACAATTGCAAGAAAAAAAGCATTACGGCAAATAAAAAAGGCTAATTTGGGGACAGGCACCAAAATGGAAAAAAGGCTAATTTGGTGCCTGTCCCCAAATTAGCCTTTTTTTAGTATATGATTTTGAAGAAAGTACTATTTGGCTTCTGTGCAGAAACGCATCATCATTGTTGCCACCTGAGCGCGGGTTGCTTTGCCCTGTGGGTCCAAAGTGTTGCCGCCGATGCCCTCTACGATGCCGTTTGCTGTTGTCCAGTGCATTGCTTCGTCTGCCCAAGCACTTACGGAGTCTGCATCGGAGAAGTCGAGGTTAAAGGACAAGAGGCCTTCAAATCCCTGACCGCCAAGCTGTGCAAATCTGTAAATCATTGCTGCGAGCTGTTCACGTGTCACCTTTTCTTCAGGTGCGAATACCTCTGCGCCATCGCCGTAACGCTGCCAGCCGAGGATTACACCAACCTCTGCTGCCCAGTTGATAGCATCTGTGTACCACATATCCGAATTAACATCTACGAAGCTGTTTACGGAGCCTGCTGCAGGGCTTCCTGCGAGTCTGTAGAGCATTGTTGCTACCTGAGCACGGGTTGTGTTATCATTCGGACCGAACTGAGTGCTGCTCAGGCCGTTCATGATGCCCTCTTCGATAGCCCACTGTACTGCCTCGTGATACCACATATCGGATGAAGCATCTGCGAACTCTGTCATAAGTGCTGCAAAGTCTCCCTCTGCGAAAGCGATTTCAATTGTAACTGCGCCGTCAGGCTGTCTGAATGAGAATGTGCCGTTGCTGTTTTCTGTTACGGTTACGAAGTTACCCTTTTCATCCTTTACGATGACCTTTGCTACTGCGAATCCTTCATCCGGATTAGGTGTGATTGTTACAACCTGCATGTGTGTAGGATTCTTCGGAGTGATTGTATAGGATCCGTTAGCGGTTTCCTTTACAACATTTGTATATTTGTGAGTGCTTCTGCTGCGCGACTGTGCTCCGGTTGTGCCGATTGCGTAGGTCGAGAACTGATTTGTGTAAACATATACTACACCGCTTCCTACGAAGAATGTACCGTCTTCGTAGTCATTTGAGCTTGCAGGGCGTGTGCTGAGTCTTTCAAACTCCTGCACCCGGCCGTTATGATAACGGTATACTGCGGATACAGCCTTGCCTTCCTCTGCGGTATAAGGGATTGCGATTTCAATCGCCTGCTGGAGTTCTGAAATATTGAATACTTCAGGGAGCTGGCCTTCTTCGTAGTCGGTTCTGATTACTGAGATATCAAAGAACTCTACAGTTGCTTCTACTCCTGCCTCGCTTGCAATTGCTGTCTGTGCTGTGTGCACAGCCTGCTCATCTCTTGTGAGGTGATTGTCTGCGTCTTCCTGAGTGATAGCTGTAATGTCTTCGCTGCTGGAAAACTTGAGTTCAAGTACTGCGTAAGGATTGCGCTCACCACCGCTGAAATCCCAGTGAACTGCGTCGCCGCCTTCATCTGTAGCGAGAGTTTCTCTTTCGAGACCGCTTACAACTACTGAAGGTGCTCCGTTTCCGATTGTTACCTTTGAATCGATGTTGTGGTTAGGGAATAAAAGGTCGCCGTCAATAAATGTAATTGTATTGTTTTCTACTCTTACTCTTGCTGTAACGGTTTGTTCTCTTCCCTCGTTATTTCTCTTGATTACGAGGTTGTATTCATCATCAGGTACGTTTTCGATAGTAAACGCGCCGCCGCTAACGTCAACCCAGCTGCCGGATGGAACCGGAACGCCGCCCTTTTCAAGGCGAAGCTTTGTTACATCGCTCGGCACTTCTGCGTTAACTGTACTGTAGCTCTGAGCCCAGCGAGCGTAGAGAGTCATATCCGAAAGGATCTGTGGTGCATTTGCGAAGTCTTCCTCGAACCAGAAGAGGTTTCTGAGGCTTGCATCGCTGTACCAGCCTGCGAATAAGCTTGGAGCTGCTGCCTTTTCCGCTACTGCTGTGAGAGAGTCAGGTCTTTCGCCGTAAGCTACTGTTACTGCGCCGAGGCCTGCTTCCGTTACATTTCCGCCGATGCCGGAGAGCTCTACGCTGCCGCCGTTTGCGTTAAATGTGAGCTTTGGATCGATTTTAACAGTGTAGCTGCCGTAAACCGAGTCGCTGTCATCCTGAGTGATGCGGTAGTAAACAGTGTAGCTGCCGCCTGCTGTGAAGCTTGGTACTTCATCTGAATATTCGTTTACAAGGCTTGTGCTGTATGTTACCTGTGGGTTATTACCTCCTGTTACTTCGATTGGGAAGGAATGAGGGAGTCCGTCCGAAGGTGCTGTCGCCTCATTGCTTCTTGGTACTGTTATTACTGCTGTTGTCGCTGTCATTATGTCTACTGTTACAGGTACCGATGCCGGTGCTGTTGCTGTTGCGAGAACGCGAGCCTTTATTGTGTAGTTTGTGTTAGGCTCAAGACCGCTGAATACGATTCTGCCGTCTCTGCCCGGCATAGTCCAGCCGTTTGCTCCCTTTGCAGGGGATGAAGTGTAAGTTACTTCGTTTCCATCTTCATCGACGAGGCAGTATTCCTGTCCCATCTTCTGTCTGTCGGATGGATTGAGGTTGATTGTGATTGTATTTGCGCCTACAGAAACTTCATTATCTCTGATATTGATAGGTCTGTCTGCGGTTCCTGTTATAGTTGCCAGCTCTTCTGCATCCGGGCGGGTTGCTACAGCTACCTCACGAGGAGCATCCTGGCTGTTCATCTTTTCGATTCTGATAGTCTTGCCTGTGAAGTCGTAATCCTTTGAAGGAGTGTCGTTCGAGTGACCGGTAAGGCTTGCTTCGCCTCTTGCGGTACTTCTGATCTGATAAGCCTCGCCATCAGAGCCGTCTTCATTTAATATAGTAATGATGTAATCTGTATTGTTTTCAAGTCCGTTAATTCTTTCTGTATGGTAGTCAATACCTGCATTTACTGCGCCTGTTGCTGCTACATCACCTACGGAGAAGAGGAAATTTACTTCGCCGCCGGAAGGAAGATTCATCCATGACATTGTCATACCTGAATCCATGCCTTCGCACTTTACTGTTCCTGTTGCGGAACCGAGATAATTTGCATAAACAGGGCCTGTCGTTATTATGTTGTTGAAAGCGAAATCTGTACGGCCGCTGTATCTGCCGAGCCAGAATGATGGTGCACCGGCAAGAGGCTTGATTACGAATGCCGGGTCTGTTTCTACTGCAGCATCCTCTGATGCCGCTCCGATCATTGCTACGAACTTGAGTGATTTGTCATCGTATTGCTTTGCGATGAGTGCTGCAGCATCTGAGTATCTGCCGCTTGTCTGATCGTTTCCGAGCTGTGTGTCACAGCCGAATGAGAATGCTCTCTGACCTTCTGCGAGGTCTGCCTTTATATAAAGTGCATAATCATCTTCATCGGAGAATGCGAAAAGCACATCATCGAGGGAAGGTGCATTGCCGTTTCTGCTGGATCTGCCGCCGCCGTTAACCTCTGTGGAGGAAGTCATTTTCCAGCCGCCGCCGCCGAAGGATGTCTGGAGCATGAAGCTTCCGTTGCTGTTGTGGAAGTATCCTGTTACGTCGAATGCGTTCCCTACCATGGTATAAGCCATTGTACCGTTGCTGATGTACCAAGGGTTGCCCTCGTAAGGGTTGGTCCACTTACGTCCGTATTTATCTGCTGTAGTGTTTGGTCTAATCAGCTGAACAGCCTTGCTTGCCACACTGTCGTTTAATACTACGCGGTACCAAGCGCCGTCTTCAGGTGCGAAGGTGATGCTTGCGCCTGTTGCACCGGAGATGGCGGAGAATGAGCTTGCTGCAGGCTCGGTTCTGCTTTCAGCAGCCTTCTGCCACTGATAGCTTTCTGCTATGCCGCTTGCGGTAATAACCTTTAATGTAACCTGGCTGCTTGACATGTTGCTGCCGTATGGATATCCTCCGTTTCCGATTGTAACCGGAGTAGGGAGATTGAGAACATATGCTGCGGTTGCAATTTCGCTTGCAGGAGCACCTGCTGCGATTGCGATAGCCTTGATTGTTACCGACTCTGTTAATGTGAGTGCTTCGGTGTACCAATTGCTCTCTGCTGTAGGCTCAGTATCGTCTGTAGTATAATAGATGCTAACGTTTTCGGTTTCGCAATCAATTGTTACGCTCTGAGCTTCGGTGTAAGTTCCTGCTGCAGGAGTAAAGGTCGGAGCCACTGCAGGTTCTGCAGGAGCAGAAGCCGGGCTTCCGAGGAGCATCCTCATCATCGGAGGTGCTACAGGTTCGTCCTGTGGATCGTCCTGCGGATTGTCCTGTGGGTCGTCACCGTCAAGGTCTTCGCCCTGTGGGTCGTCCTGCGGAATGTCCTGTGGGTCATCCTGTGGGTCGTCCTGCGGAATGTCCTGTGGGTCATCCTGAGGGTCGTCCTGCGGATTGTCCTGTGGATTGCCGCTGAGACTTTCCGTATCATTGTCGATATCGTAAATTGTGTCCTGTGGTTCATCCACTGTACCGTAAGCGGTAATTCCTACGGTAGGGATGAAGGTCAGAATCATTGTCAGCGCTAACAATATGCTGACTGCCTTTCTTTCAATAGTTCTCATCACGCGTCTCCTTCCTTCAACAAATCATATACTTAAATATGTTTTTAATTTTTTTTGAGCGATTTTTTGAGTTCCGCAACAATAGTGCAAGACCGCAATCGCTCTATTTTCAACGTGTTTCGCTATTATGTCGTAATGATACTATGACCCATGCAACAAAAGTGCAACTCTGAGTAAAAGTTTTTTAAAAAAATTTTTGGGGGTGAAAATTGGATTGCGGAGGGGGAATACATTGTGGGAATGAAATTGGATTGCGGCAGTGGAATACATTGTGGGAATGAAATTGGATTGCGGTGGGGGAATACATTGTGGGAATGAAATTGGATTGCGGCGGGAGGGAAAATAATTTATAATGAGGGATGTGTGATTTGTTTAATACTTGCCCGGCCATGCCGGATAGAAAGGATATTATATATAAATGATAGAATTAAAAAAGCTGCAAAACGGCAGCGATATCAGAGGCATTGCACTCAAAGGGATTGAGGGCGAGGAACCCATTTTAACCGAAAAGGAAGCAAGGCTTTTAACTAAAGGATATTTGAGATTCCTTTTGGAAACCACGGGAAAAAACACAGATGAAATAAGCGTGGCGATTGGCCGGGATCCACGGCTGTCGGGAGAGGCCCTGGCGGCGGCAGCCGCTGCCGTGCTCTGCGAGCACGGCGCCCGCACGCTTGCGTGCGGGCAGGCCTCCACGCCTGCCATGTTCATGGCAACCCGCTTTACTGAATACAGCTGCGACGGCAGCATCATGATTACCGCAAGTCACCTGCCATGGAACCGCAACGGATTTAAGTACTTTACGGAAAACGGCGGACTGGACAAGCCTGACATTGCTAAAATTATCGAGTATGCAAAGGACGAAGCCGGCACAGATGCTTTTCTCTCCGCTCACCACGGAGCTTCGAATATTGAGTCCCCAGCAGCACCTACCGCTCCTACTCCCTGCGATCTTATGGCAACCTATGCGTCGCACCTTCAGGAGCTGATTATTGACGGCTGCAAATCCGGTACCATGCCGCTTTCCGGCCTTCACATCGTAGTCGATGCGGGAAACGGATCTGGTGGCTTCTACGCCGAAAATGTTCTCCGCCCCCTCGGCGCGGACATATCGGGAAGCCTCTATCTCGACCCGGACGGCCATTTCCCAAACCATGCGCCAAACCCCGAAGACAAAAAAGCAATGGAAGCAATACGCGGTGCTGTCTTAAGCGCAAAAGCAGACCTCGGCATCATCTTTGACACCGACGTTGACCGCTCATCCGCCGTTGACGAAAATGGTCGTGAAATCGCAAGAAACGGCATTGTAGCAATGGCTGCCGCGCTTATCGCCGGTGACCACCCCGGCACCACAGTCGTAACCGACAGCATCACGAGCGATTTCCTTCCGTTATTCCTGGAAGACACGCTCGGGCTCAAGCATCTCCGCTACAAGCGCGGCTACAAGAACGTAATCAACAAGGCAATCGAGCTTAACGCAGCGGGCACAGACTGCCAGCTCGCGATAGAGACCTCTGGCCACGCAGCCTACAAGGAGAATTTCTTCCTCGACGACGGCGCGTATCTTGCGACGAAAATCGTCATCCGCACTGCGCTCCTCCACAAGGAGGGCAAAGGCATTTCAACTCTTATCGAGGATCTTAAAGAGCCTGCCGAAGCCATAGAAGTCCGCCTCCCGATTTCGGGCGAAGACTTTGCCGCGACCGGCGACAAGGTGCTTACCGAGCTTGCGGCATTTGTTGAATCCTTCGCGCAAGGCAGCGCAAATTCAGTGCCAAGTGATGCTGCACACGCAGATTGCACCAACGGCACAGGCACACCTGCCCTCTCACTTGTAGAGCCAAACTACGAAGGCGTACGCATCAGCTTTAACAAGGATCACGGCGACGGCTGGTGCCTGCTGAGAAAGTCGCTCCACGACCCGATTATGCCGCTTAACATCGAATCAAATACCCCTGGCGGCACAAAGATAATCTCAAAAATAATGAAGGGCTTCCTCGAAAAATATGACGCCCTGGACACGACAAAACTCTCGTTTTAACACAACGGGTGACTCCAAACGCAATTTTTGCATTTGGAGTCACCCGTTTTTGATTTTTTCATGCTTATTTTCACAAGCTTTTGCTATATTTTGGCTAATTTGGCAACTTTTTGCTGTGCTTTTAGGATAATATTGGTAAATTTGGCGTTCTCTGTGAGCAAATTCCGCTTTCCTTCCTAAATTCGGTTGCCTCCAAACACCAATTTTGCGTTTGGAGGCAACCAACAGTATTTTCTACTTTTCCTACTGAGCCAGCGGGTCTACATCGCCGAGCATCAGGTGGAGGATCTCCACGTCTGTGCTTGCCATGCCTACGCGGCCCATAGCGCCGATGTTTGCAATGGTCTTTTCGATATCTTCCTCTACGAGGCCCTCGCCTGCTTCAAAGTGGCGCTTCTTTGCTGCCATGCGGTCTGCGAGCATAGCCGCTTCGAGACCTGCCGCAATCTTTGCAGCGCAGCTTGCCTTCGCGCCGTCACATACAACTCCTCCTACATTTGCAAGAGTGTTGGTGATGGTGTAGCATATTTCTTCGTACGAACCGCCGCGCATATAAGTGATTGCCGCACCGACAGCTGTAGATGCGGAAATAGCACCGCAGAATGCGGAGAGCTTTCCGATGTGACGTTTAATGGCAACACCCACAAGATTGCTTACGCAAAGAGCACGATAGCGCTCTTCGTCTGTAAGATTGAGTTCCTTCGCGAACTCGACAACAGGTACGGTAACAGTGATACCCTGGTTACCCGAGCCGGAGTTGATGACTACAGGCATTGAGCTGCCTGCCATACGGGCATCGGAGCCTGCGGCAGCCTTTGCTCTTGCACGGGTTCTGACATCATCCCCATAGCTTTCCAAAATAGTTTTGCCGACTGATGCACCGTAATCATTCTTTAGACCTTCCTCCGCAATTGCGCAGTTTTCCTTGATGGCAACGTCGAGCATATCTTTAACATCTGCAATTTCTACGTTGTTTGCAAAATCAATAATATTCCTAATAGATAAAAGTTTTTTGTACTCCGTAATCGGATCTTTTGCCTCGGAAGTGGATTTGTCAACCAAAACCTTGTCTCCCTGGCGCATATAAGTAATGTTTGTGTGGCCGTCCCTAAGGATTACCTCACTTGAATTGCTGCCCTTTGTAGCAACAACCTTGATATAGAGATTGCCCTCGCCTTCTTCGAGCATGCACTTACAATAATCTGTAGGCAGGAGCTGTTTTGCCTTTTCGATGTCTGCCGGCGTTACGGCAGTTAAAATTTCAAGTTCCTTGTCGGCCCTTGCGCACAGTGCGCCGAGCACTGCGGCTGCGTCAATTCCGCGCATACCGCCTGAATTTGGTACGATGACACCCTTTACATTCTTGACGATGTTACCGCTGCACCATACATCCAAATGATCCGGGAATTCACCTAAGAGAGATGCCGCCTGACCTGCTGCAAATGCAACCGCGCCAGGCTCCGTACACCCAAGTGCGCGGACGAGCTCTGCGCGCATTACTTCCAAACACGCTTTGTAGATAGTTTTGTCCATTTTTACCTCCAATTACTGCGATGCGAATTCCGCACCGCCTAGAAAAAATAATAAATAATTGTTAGAATTATTTTACAACTTAACGAGCTTATTGTCAATTTCGCAGCTCTTTTTCGCGTCCTTTTTTGCAAGCTATTTTGAACCGCGGAACATAAATTTCCTGGCCACGCCGATACCTATTTTGTAATGAATCGGCCTCAGTGCTCTATCCGCCTCCTTTAGCTTTTCGCGAATAGGAATCTCCTGCGGGCAGTGTGTTTCGCACTTTCCACAGCCTATGCACAAAGACGCAAAGGCAGGTTCCTTTGTAAGCCCCACCGTCTGCGCATATTCAAATCTTCCCTGACGCTTTCCCTCAATGAACATTGTGTTGTAGCAGCGAAAAGTCCCAGGAATATCTACACCCCTCGGGCAAGGCATACAGTAAGCACAGCCTGTGCAGCCCACCTTTTCGGATTCACGAATCCGCTGTGTCACCATGCGCAAAACTTCAAAATCACTCTCGGTAAAGTCTATCTCCGCAGAGCTCGAAGCAACTGCGCAATTCTCATTAACCATCTCAACCGAGTTCATACCGGACAAGACAACAGTGACCTCCGGCCTGTTATAGAGCCAGCGGAAGCTCCACTCTGCAGGAGACCAGCCTCTGCCGCTTTCTGCCATCACATCAAGCGCCGACTTTGGGAGCAGGTTAACCAGCTTTCCTCCGCGCAGCGGCTCCATTATAACCACAGGCACACCCTTTTCGGCTGCGGCCAAAAGACCTGCGGTCCCGGCCTGTGCATATTCGTCATAGTAATTGTATTGTATCTGACAAATATCCCAATCGTAGTCCGCCAATATTTTCAAAAAACCTTCGGTATTACCGTGATAGGAAAATCCGATATTTCTGATCGCACCGCTTTTCTTTTTTTCGGCAATCCATTCCAAAACGCCCACTTTCTTTAGCTTTTCCCACATTGCAATATCTGTGAGATGATGCATCAGATAGTAGTCGATATAATCCGTGCGCAGCCGTAAAAGCTGCTCGTTAAAGTATTTGTCCAATGCACTGCGGCTTCCCACAAGGTATTGCGGAAGCTTAGTTGCAATCTTTATTTTTCCCCTGATACCATTTCTTTCAAAAATTTCACCCACAGCCGCCTCGCTGCCGCCGTACACATATGCTGTATCATAATAATTCACTCCGGCATTATATGCGGCCATTATTTCACGCTCGGCTTTTTCAATGTCAATGCTGCCGCCTTTTTTTGTAAAGCGCATGCAGCCGAAGCCCAAAAGTGAAAGTTCCGCGCCGTATTTGTCCTTGCGATACTGCATATTAACCTCCTTTTTCTACCTGATAATTCCCACCACTCCGAGGCTGCCAAGCGTCATAATAACGCCTGCGATTATCATCCCCAGAATCATTGCCGGTATGGCTTTCTTCATTCGAAGATCCATGAGAAGCGCCAGTACGGACCCTGTCCATACACCCGTTCCCGGAATCGGTATTCCTACAAAAAGCACAAGACCCCAGGGGCCGTATTTATCAATGACTCCGGACTTTGAAAGAGTTTTTGCTTTGTATCTCTCGACTATCGGGCCAAACGATTTCGTACTGCCAAGCCTTTCGATTACGTACCGCCCCAGGATAATTATCACCGGTATCGGCACGAGATTTCCCGCCATGCATATCAAAAAGACCTCGAGCCAATTCATCCCCAGGGCTATGCCCAGGATTACGCCGCCTCGCAGCTCGACCATAGGTATCATCGACACGATGAAAATTGCCAGCTTTGGGTCTATCTGCGCGAGACTGTTAAACAGTTCTGAGACCATTAATTTATCCTTTCCGCCAAATCAGCAAGCACTTCAAACTTCGTCATCGGCTCGCCATGCCCTGTGATGCATGTTTCAAAATCCAAATTTCTGAGAAGCTTTTGAAGCTTCACCACCTCCTCGGGATCGTCAATCCAATCATTCCCGACAAGACCCGCGGAGAGTCCGTCACCCGTAAAGAGCAGCTTTTCCTCCGGCACATACACTACTATGCAATCCCTGCCATGAGGGCTCGGAATCTGTCTGATTAAGGCCGTGCAGCCGCCGAGGTCCACAACCATCTCTCCCTCAAAGACCATGTCCGGTGCAAAGACTTCAATATCCGCAAGGTTCGGATAAGCCATGCGTATATGCTTCTCACAAAATGCAGGCACCAGTCCCGATTTTATTGCGTAAGCAAGACCCTCTTCAGACCACTCTATCTCCTCAAGCGCCTTCAGTTTCTTTGCGCATTCCTTGCAGCCTATAGTGATGGCTTCGAGCGAAGCCATTCCAAAGCTGTGATCCCAGTGATGATGAGTCACAACCGAAAATACCGGCTCCGGCAGGCCGTTGTCCTCAAGAGCAGACATAAATCTTTCCACATGCGCCTTGCCTGTGCCCGCATCGACCATCAGCGAAAACACTTCCCCGCGCACATATCCGAGAACCGGCGAATCACTTTCCTCCTCACTTTCAAGATAATATATCCTATCGCTAAATTTTTTTAAGTCCATTTTATAATATTACCTTCACACTTACCAAACTTCGTAAAAATGCTTCCTTCCAATAATGTTTTTGTTTACAAATCCTATACCCTCCAGTTTATGCAGATCCTGCCTTGCCGTCTCGAAGGAAATGTCGAAATGGCTGCGCCACTGCTCCGTCGTGATGGTGGTTATGCTCTCTTCGATCATCCACTTTGCGCCGTTTATCGCACGTCTGTCCTCCCTTGGGTCGAGAATCGCCGAAATTGCCTCGAGTCTGGACATGTGCTGCAGCTTTTCGGAAACGCCGTCGAGCGAACGCGCCAGCATGCCTATATAGTACTCTGCGAAATAGGTGAAATCGCCGCCGTTTTCCGGGCTTATCGATGTGCGGATTGCTTTGTAGTAGCGGCTCTTTTCCTTTAGCAGTAAGGACGAGAACGCCACACGACCGAAAAAGTCGTAACCGGCATCCATCAGAATCAGGTAGCTGAGCAGCCTGCCAAGTCTGCCGTTTCCGTCCGCGAAAGGCTGGACTGCCACAAAATACATATGGGCGATTGCCGACTTTATGATTGGATGAATTCGTGGGTCTGCTATATACTTAAAAAGATTGTCCATCATCGGCTTTATGCTCGCAGGGGAAGGCGCCGCAAAAACAACATCCCCGCTTGCGTTCCTGATATTCATTTCCAGCGTCCTGTAGCCTCCGCCGTTTGCGTCCTGATTAAGCAGTCTTGCCAGCTCGAACAACATATCCGAATCTATGGCATCGCGTAGGTGTTCTGCTGCGTATTTCAGAGCATTGTAGGTTCCTTTAAGCATCTGCTCATCGCGGGTTTTATACCCCATTCCACTCGCAAGAAAGCTTCTGGCCCGTTCAAGCTTTACTGCCGCGCCTTCCGTTGCGCTGGAGTAGTAAGCCTCGTCAATCAATGTCGAAGGGTCAATTCTGTCGCTGTCCGCAATTATCGAGCTTGCTGCTTCGTTTCTTGCCAGCTCGGCGAGCTTGTCGCCGGCCTTGATTATGCGCGAATTCTGCACAAACCAGTAGTTTTCACCCGATGCGTCGGTCAGTGGCAGCACATTTGCGCGCTCTTTGCGGTAGTTCAGTTCATCTGCCCATATTTCATCAATTGTCATCGAAAGTGGCAGCTTGCTCAGAGTTTCCTCTTTTGACGTATATTTGTTGAAAAAATCTGTTACGAGAGATTCTATGCCCATTTTTCAACATCCTTTCCTCTAATTTTTATCTATTTTATCTCTAATGCAATCAACGTATTAATAATCATCGTCCTCAAAACCTATTTCCTCTACGTTAAGATAGTCGTATTTACTGTATTTCTCGCTACGGAGCATGTCCTGTGCACGGCCGAGCATTGAAGGAATGGTATCCTCCTTTGCATGAGTCGAAAAGCCGATGCTCACATTTATGTTGTAGCCTCTGCCTGCGAAATCGTTATACTCCTTTATTCCGTGCTTGATATAGCTGCATATACGTGAAATCTCGGCAGATTCGGTGTGTACCGCTTTGTGGTTGCAGGTTATTACAAATGAGTTGCCTTCGTGTCGATATACGTTTGCTTCGAGACCGGCGCAAGCATTTTTCAATATCCCGGTGGTGATAATCAGCGCCATGTCGCCCTCATCATAGCCATGTTCCTCGTTTATCGATGCGAAGTGGTCTATGTCTATGACTATTACGCTCCAGCGGTCCGAATTGCGCATCAGTCGGTCCATTTCGATGTATAGCTGCTTGCTGTTTTCGAGATCAGTCAGCGGATCTTTGGAAATCAGCCCGCGGAGGGCAGAAACATAAACCAACAGGCACGCCAGGGTTATTCCGATGTGCGCAGCCGGAATCTGCTGCCAAAAGAACTGTGCAACCAAAAACGGGGTCGCTATGGCGAAGCACCTGAGAACTACCGCCATTTCGTCACGGCGGGAATAGTAAGAAGGCTTCGAAAGCAGATAAATCGTCCTGAAGACAAGATATAGCAAAAGGCTATAAGCAATCAGCTTTATGCAGTAATCTCCCGGGCCATAGACAAGTCTGCCGCCCACCTTGGAGATGAACAAATTGCCGTTAACCTGGGTTGCGCAAAGCAGCAGTGCCAGCGCCGATATCCATCCTGTCGCTTTGAAAAGCAGCTGGAATACCCTGTCGACCAGCCCTATGTGTATCTTGAAGTAAAAAGCCAGTCGGAATGCGAGCGATAATTTTATTGCCGCATACAGCCAGTATAATGCATAGACGATGTAATAATTAACCTCCGGGCAGAAATAGTCCAGATAGCCGATAGTTCCATTCATCCCTACATACAGAATCGTCAGTACCATGACGCTGCGAAGTACTCGCTCGTCATTGCTCATCGTCTTGTTGATATAGATCATTACCGTCATAAGCGTAAGCATGACCTCGCACAGTACAAATCCTGCCAGGTACATCCATTTTACATATGCCAGCTCCGCTGCAGTGGCTCCTATCAAAAATCCCATCATTTTCACCTTCAATCAGCCAATCACTTTGGCTATGCTTTCTCTCATTTTGGTTATATCTATAGGCTTTGCTATGTGCTCGTTCATTCCGGCCTCAAAAGCAAGCACCCTGTCCTCTTCAAACGCATCAGCGGTCATCGCTATTATCGGAATGTTGGCAAGCATTGAATTACTGAGCTTTCTGATTTCCCTGGTCGCTTCATATCCGTTCATGACCGGCATCTGAATATCCATAATGATCAGATCGTAGTCTCCCTCGGATGCGTTTTTAACCTTTTCAACAGCCTCCGCGCCGTTTTCCGCGCAGTCGACAATAAAGCCATCCTCCTCGAGAATTTCAACTGCAATTTCGCGATTCATTTCATTGTCTTCGACAAACAGAATCTTTTTGCCTTCGAAGTGGTAGCTTATGCTCTTTTCCTCTTTTTGAACGTCTTCGGTGCGCTTTAATCCAAAACGAAGAGTTACTTCGGTACCTTCGCCTTCAGTACTTTCTATTTCGATAGCTCCGCCGAACAGGTCCATTATGCTCTTTGTAATTGCCATGCCAAGTCCTGTTCCCTGAATACCCGAAACCGTTGATGATTTCACTCTCGTGAAAGGCTCGTAGATTGTCTCCAGGAACTCCTTGCTCATACCCATGCCGTTGTCCCTTATGCGAATCTCATAAACGATGGTGTCTTCATGCTCATCGATTATTCCGCCATAGAGATTGATTTTGCCATATTCCGGCGTATATTTGATAGCATTTGACATGACATTCAAAAGCACCTGATTCATGCGCAGTCTGTCAACGAGCACAAAGTCGTCCCTGACCCCCGAAATATCCGTAATTAACTTGAGGTTCTTTTTCTTTATGTCAAAGTTTACGATATTGCAGACGGATCTGAGCATATCATGGATTGAATCCGGCTTCAGTGAAAGCTCTACATGCCCCGATTCAATGCGGCTCATGTCGAGAATGTTGTTTATCAACGACAAAAGATAATTTGATGACTGATTGATTCTACGCAGATAATATTCTACCAGATCCGGCTCTTCAGCATGCTTTTCAGCAAGCCCCGCATAACCTATAATCGCATTCATAGGTGTACGTATGTCATGCGACATGTTGTTCAGGAAGGACGTTTTTGAACGGTTTGCGGCCTCTGCCATGCCCAGCGCCTTTTCAAGCGCCGCCTGCTGCATTTCGAGTTCTCTGTTCTGCTCCGCGATTTTTCTGGTCAGCTCGAGCTTTTCGGCACGATCCGTGTCGAGCTGGTGCTGAGTGATTATCATTTTGGTCGGCAGACCGTCTTCATCTCTCTCGAGTACGCGGTACGATGCACTGAACCATCTTTCAAAGGCAGTAACATAGTAAACATATTCCTTTTGTCTGTCCTTTGCCATGTGCCTGCGAACCCAGTTCACGTCGCTGAAGTTCATCCAGAATTCCCTGTACTCCGGATCAACAAAGTTTGCCCATCTGCGGAATTGGTGGCTATAGCTGTTAGCATATTTGCTCTTTGTTTCCTCGTTGTATAGCGTTGCGCTCTTTATGGCGATGATATAGTCTTCCGTTAAATCCGCAAGGTAAATCGCATTGTAATCGTTGTACAGCTCCTTTCCTACGAAGCGAGCAAGTATTTCTTTGTCTTGATTTACAAAGCCGAGTACAACCTCCGTAGGCTCCTCGTTTACGTCATTAAGCTTTACAAATGTCATCTCGCGATATTTGGGGATTCCGCGCGAAACCGCACGGTAGGCCTTTGTAAAGCTCTTTTTTCCATTGAGCTGCTTTTTTAAATTCTCTATGCCTGCAGCCGCTACAAAGGCTTCCCTGTCCGCAGGGAACACGATCCTGCTGTTATAGCTTTCAACCGCCTCGGTATATGCCATCCCGCGAGGCAGTCGCTCTCCAAAGTCCTTTTCGGTGCTGTCCCTGTCGGTGTAGGAGATAATGCTGTCATTTTCAAGATCAATGTAATAAACCGAAGAATACTCGGATGCCAGAACGTCAATCAGCTTTAAGTTCTGCTGAATCTCGGCCCTGTGCTCCTTTCTGCTCATGATTTCTTCATGGCAGTCTATTATGCTCAGAACTATGCTGTCGGCATTATTTACCGCTTCGGGCCTGGAAATGCGCATCTCATGATATCTGTGCTCAGGCGTAGCGTTTACTCTGAACCTGACCGTCAGCATACTGTTTTTCTTTAATCTTTTATCTATATAAGCCCTCGACATTACATCGCGCACAACGCTGCGATAAGGCTCGTAAATATCATTCTCCACCCACTTGTCAAAGGACTCGGTAAACGAAACGGTTTCGTTTCGCTTGTCAGAGCCAAAGCAGCCGAGCTTTCTGAATGTAACAAGCGTATCCTTTCTGAGGTTTGCATAGTAAAGCCCCGCCATTGAATCGCTCATAATTGAGATAACGTAATCGCGCTGGAGCCTCGTCTCTTCTTCCTTGTCAACGCCGGAAAACGCCAGTATGATGCTCGTAGGCACATCGGCTCTCCTCTCAGCCACGAAGAATGAGGCCTGTATCCAGTGGCCACCCATAATCTCTGAGTAGTAGATAAACTTCACCTTGTCTTCACTTGCCAGCATCTTGCGTAAGTTGTCGGCAGTAGTGAATTGGCGCCATCTTTCGGCTGTGTCGGGGTCAAAAGTTTTTGCCACCTCCAGCATCAGCTTGTCGAATGGGCCGCTGTGCAGCTCCTTTTCCTGCTTGTAGTACGGTGCCTTTCGCATCGGTGTGAGGATGTTTGCCTCGAGGTCGATGTCGTAGATTCCAAAGAAGTCGGCCATGATGGTGGCACTTGAGATTCTGTGGAGAGTCTCCTGATTGGTGTTGCTGTAGGTCAGTATGGCTTCGTTTCTGCCCAGCTTGGCGACAGTAACCGTGTGCCACTCCGGAAGGCCGTCGACTATTTCGCGGTATTCGTAGGAAAAGCTGTCCTCCTTTTGGAGTCTGTTTTTCATGTATTCGAGGTCGTTCATCTGGCGGAACAGTTTTCTGTCAAACTCGAAAACAACATTGTTTGCCAGGCAGTCAACCGCCTCTTCGAAGCTCTTTGCATCCTTGATGTATTTGCTGCTGTAAGCATTTCGATTAAACTTGATGCGGAACTCTTTCTTTTTACTGAATGTTATCAGATAAACATAGTCTGCGTTGTCCGAAAGCTTGCTGATAATGGTCTTCATCTTTTTAGATTCAGCAGCTTCAAGCTCGGAGTTGCGGCGCTTTGCCTCGTATCTTGAAAGAGAAAGCGACATCAGGCGCGAGAATTCCTCGAGCGTTGACCTCTCGTAATCCGTGAACTCATGCTTTTCTTTGAGATAATGAATAGCGATTCCGCCCGCAGGTCTCCCATCACAATATACGACACGCGAGAGCGCAGATTTTACAGGACACTCGCAATGAACATGCACGCCCTTGTAGCCTTCCTTGCAGTCCTGCATTTCGATTACACCGTCGGAATATATTTTGTTTTTAACATCGGCATGCTCGCATTTGGAGCAATATTCCTCCGGCACACACCAGTCCTCACCTATCTCTGGTGAGTTTTCAACTATTCGGCTGCTCTCAAGATCCCTGTATATGACCTGATCGCAATTTAAAAGCACGCGAAGCCTCCCCGCAAAATGCTTTAAAAGATTAACAGGGTCTTCATCGTGCTCAGTAAAATATTTCAGCAAATCGACGCGAAGCTCGGAATGCCTTAAAGCATCCATTACAGCAGCTTCTTTGCTTTTATCCTTGCTTTTGCTCTTTGCCATAATAAAGCCTCCGTTTTAACGAGAGAAATCACCTATACTTTCTGTGTATTATTATAGCAATTAAATAAAATCCATTCAACTATAGAATGGATTTTATGTCTAATTTATCTCTAATCGGGCTGAATCAGGCTTGTCAGATTTGATTTACCATTCCCGTAAACAGCGGCATACCGTCTGTCCCGGTAATCATGAACGCAAACGGTCTGTTCAGGTTCATTTCGATTACAGGAAGGTCCTGAGGCATCATGGAAGTGGCCTCTACCATGATGGAAGTAAACGCTGCGGCTTCGCAGCCCTCTTCATCAATCTTTACCCTGCCAGCATGCTTGATGTCAGTTACAACAAACTTTTCGTCGAGCTCCGCAAGCGGCGAGAAATTAGCGCTTTCTTTATCAAATATATCTCTAATATTCATCTGATAAAGCAGCCCCTTCATGTCTATGTCAGACTGCACATCGAACTTCGGAACCGACCATTTTATCTTTCCTGCCTTTATGGCAATGCCGGCATCATATGAAAGCAGTGATCCGATTACATAGTTTTTATCCTGAAATGCGGCGAGAGTTTTGTCCTCGTCCGGCAGGAAAAATCTCATGGAAAGACCGCTCTCCATCGGTAGCTCCGCAATTGTGTAGCCTTCGTCTGAGTGGAAATATCCGCCGTGGTTCTCGGTGTAGTGCATAAACTCAGTCTGCGCCTTTTTGCCGTCCGCAGAGGTGAAATCGTCGGTCGTGTTTAATGAAGGCTCAAATCTGTGGCACCAGCCGTCTTTAAAGTAAATTGTCGAAACCAGTGCAAGTACGGTCATTGGGTCTGTTTCGAGGCTGTCCGCCGCATCTTTTAAAAGACCTCCGGTATTCTCGTTTATCCAGGCTCTAAGCGCTTCATCGGTCTCCTTTTCGCCCATTGGCACGGAGAATCCGGAAGCATAGTAATTTTCTGCGAGCTTTTTAATCGTCTCTTCCTTAAAGTTGATGTTTTCATTCAGCCACATCGAGTTTGCGAGAAGTGTTTTGCTGCCCTCCTCACTGAGGTAGAGATTGCGCCAAAGCTGGCCTGCCGAAGCACGCACCTCCTCAATATTATTGAGTCCGAGGAGATTCATAATCTGCGCGCGGCTCTCACCGTCAGTGACTTCGCAGAGCATACAAAGTGCCATGTAAAGATTGGCCGGCGAGTAGGCTACATTTTTGTCCGCCATTTCGCCGAATATGGTGTTTGCGGTATTTTGCGTAAAGCCGTACATCGGTCCGCCAAACTGAGGATCGACCCCGTCGCCCCGTAGTGCAACCATCGCATCTTCGTAAGCCGACTGTTTTTTCGCATAGTCGTCCATGATTTTGTTCGACTCTGCGGTATATTTGGTTTCGCCCAGCTTGTCATAGTCAAGCGCAGCCAAAGCGTTTTCGACATCCGCATAGGATGGCTTTTCCGGGATTTCCGGCAGCTTTACCTTTGCCACTTCGTACCTTTCATAAGTTTCGGTGCCGCCTGCCGCCGAGTCTGCCCCGCTTCCGCCGCCCTGCGCGCCGCACGCGACCATCGAAAGCATCATGACACCTGCCAGTAAAAGTGATAGCATTTTTTTGATTTTCATTTTAATTCTTTTTAATCCTTTCTCCCATTTTTTACTTTTGGTGTACGGCGATTTGCATATTGGGGATATACTATATTTTTCAATACGCATCGTCTATTTACAATGCACATTTTATATATCGCCGTACATCTATAAAGACGGGATTTGGGTTTAAAGGTTACAGGCGAATTTGGGGACAGGCACCAAATTGGAAAAAAGGCGAATTTGGTGCCTGTCCCCAAATTCGCCTCAAATTCGCCTGTGTATCAGGATTCATTTACGAGCTTGCCTGTCATGCGGTCGATGGTCATAACCAGCATGTTTACGTTGTTCATGTTCTTTTTGATGTCAGCTTCAATTTCCTCATCGGTACCACTGAATTTATGAGCCAGCTTGCGGCACTGAGCAAGTATCTCGTCGAGATTCGTCATGACCTCAATATGTCCGAGGCAAACAACACTCTTTATGTTGAGCGCCCAGTCGCCCTCTTTCTTGAAGCCCTTGTCAAGTACCGTAAAGCAAACCTGATTGTTTTCTTTTATGAGGTCAAGCTTTAAACCTTCCTTTGCGCCATGGAAATACAACTTTCCCGTTTCGGGATCGTAAAACTGATTGAGCGGAATCGCGTAAGGATATCCGTTCTCACCGTGGAATGCCATGATTCCACGCGGTTCCTCCATAAGCACCTTTATGCACTCTTCATCTGTAAGCTGCTGCTTAAAACGTCTCATCTTTCTAAATTCTGCCATTTTGTGTTCTCCTTTCAAGTAACTCTTTTTGTCTCTATTTCATGCCTTTTACAAATTCCTCATACAGACCGGGGTAATCCCTCTTCATCCTGATTGGTTTCCCATTTTTATCGAGGAAAGCGTGTGATGATGTTCCGATGCATACAATAACTCCTGCTGCATTTTTCATTTCATATTCCATGCAAAGCCTTACACCCTTGAACTCCTTCACCCTTGCGATAATTGTAATTTCATCGGCAAACGTCGTCGGGTGCTTGTACTCGCACGTCACGCCGAGCACCGGCGAGACGATCCCCATTTCTTCAAGCTTGTCAAAAGGATAGCCTGCTTTCTCAAGAAACGCCACTCTCGCCTCCTCCATCCATCTGATGTAATTTGAATGGTGGGTTATACCCATTTTGTCCGTTTCGTAATATTGAACCTTGTGCATATATTCCATCTCGCGCCCTCGCCCTTTTCATCCACAATAGCCGGGATACCGACCACATATTAAAAACAGTATAACACGACAGCCCCGTTAAAACAACCTACTTGACGGATGCGCAAGGCCCATGTAGAATTTTTAATATGAACACATTAATTCCATTTATCTGCCTAGGCACGGGAGCTGCCATCAGCTGGCGCGGGCTGCCAAAGGCGGTGCTAAAGGCAAACGATACAATTACAAATGTGGCACTCATTGTTCTGATGCTGGTTATCGGGCTCAATATAGGAGTAAGCCCCGCTGTTATGGGCAATCTCGGGCGCATCGGCCTAAACTGCGCAGCGATTACGCTTTCCGCTATTGCCGTAAGCGTGATTCTCACGGTGCTCTGCGAAAAGACTCTGCTGCCGCTTGATGAGACCCGCAAGGCCTTCGCAAGCGGCACTGCTTCGGCAGCCGGCACGACTGAAACTACTGCCGAAGGCAAAACTGTCTCGCCGCTTCTCATAATCATGCCTCTTGCGATAGCAATCGGCATAGCCGCGGGCTACGCAAAGCCGGACATGTTTTCAGAAGCCCTGCTTAGCCGCGTGCTTACAATATCGCTTATATTTCTCTACCTCGGTGTAGGCGTGAGCCTCGGCGAAAACAAGAGTGTCTTCAGCTATATCAAAAGGCTTGGGGCGCGCATTCTGCTGCTTCCTGTCGCAATCTTTGCAGGAAGCATTCTGGGAGGACTTTTGGCAGGCCTGGCCCTTCATGTTCCTCTTGCTTATGCGGTAATTTCCGCAAGTGGAGCGGGCTATTACAGCCTGACGGGTGCGACGATGACGGAGGTCTTTGGCATCGAGGCCGGCACATACGGCTTTATCGTGAACGTGCTTCGCGACGTGTTTACAGTGCTCCTGATGCCGATTCTCGCGAGAATCAGCAGCGGCAGTCCCATCGCTTCGGGCGCGGGCGGCTGCATGGATACGATGCTTGTGCCGGTCACAAAGGCGGTCGGTACAGAGCTCGGCATGGTGGCGCTATTAAGTGGCACGGTGCTGACATTTTTCGTACCGGTGTGGCTGCCGATAGTCTGCAGGTAAAAAAGTAAACCCCGGCAGAACCTGCCGGGGTTTGTTACGCTTTTGAAAAGACCGCTTTGGCCGCTTTTATCTCTTTGAGAACTGGCTAGCTCTACGAGCCTTCTTCAATCCGTACTTCTTTCTTTCCTTCATACGAGGGTCTCTCGAGAGGAAACCTGCAGCCTTGAGTGGAGCTCTGAAAGCTTCCTTGTCGGCGATGCAGAGGGCTCTGGAGATACCGTGGCGGAGTGCGCCTGCCTGGCCTGTGAAGCCACCGCCGTGAATTGTAGCGATAACGTCAAACTTGCCTTCGCAGCCTGCAACCTCGAAAGGTCTGCGTGCTTCTCTCTTTACGATATCTGTAGGGAAGTATTCCTCCAGATCCTTTTTATTGATAGTGATTTTTCCGGTACCAGGGAGTAATCTTACTCTAGCAACGGAAGACTTTCTTCTGCCTGTAGCAGCATACTGTACTTTTGCCATTGTTTCTTACCCCTTTCCTAGAAATTCCAAGTTTCAGGCTTCTGAGCAGCGTGATTGTGCTCCGGACCTGCATAAACGTGAAGCTTTTTGTACATCTGACGACCGAGTGCTCCGTTTGGAAGCATACCCTTTACAGCGTGCTCGATGATTTCAGTCGGCTTCTTTGCCTGTAACTTTTCGAAGGAGATTTCGCGGAGTCCGCCCGGATAACCGGTATGTCTCTTGTAAATCTTTTCCTGTCTCTTCTTGCCGGTAACCTCAACCTTTTCTGCGTTGATTACGATTACATAGTCGCCGCAATCTACGTGAGGAGTATAGGTCGGCTTTTTCTTTCCGCGGAGGATTGATGCAACTTCTGATGCAAGTCTACCAAGGTTCTTGCCGTCAGCATCAATCACATACCACTTTCTTTCCACTTCCTGTGGCTTTGCGATAAATGATTTCATTTCTTTTCCTTTCTGCACCTACTAAGATCTCGCAAAAGATCCGTTTCGGTTTTGTCTACTGGGATACCATGCGTGGCTCGCTCTTCCAAAGTCAGACCCGCTCGGTATCTTTTTCGATATACTAAAATATATTAGTTTCGGGTCGCGGACGGTCATCCATCCTGTACCCGGACGACTTTGCATGCCGGCCACCGCTCAAACCCTTGAGTCGCCGGCTAATCACCCAATTGATGGCCTACCTTGAAAGAGCCACCCGGTGCGATTTTTGCACACAAAAAATCGTGCATTGAAACACAATGCACGATTAGTATACTGCTTCCGAGGTCGAAAGTCAAGGAAATTTTCAGCTTTCTCGTCTTTTCCCCGGCTTTTTTACTGAATTCCCGCCAGCAGCTTTATAAATCTTTCAAGCATCGTACCGAACTGGCCTCTGGTGAGCTCTCCGAGAGGATCTATCAAATCGTCGCCCACGCCGTTTATCAGGCCTGCAGCCACTGCCCAGCGCACTGCTTCAAGATTCTCAGCAGAGATATCCGAAGAATCCCTGAATGTGATTACAGCATCAGCATCCACTGCCGGTTCACTTCCGCCGATTTCCTTGTATGCCTCGTAGAGCATTGAGATCGTATTCTGACGGTTGTTTATCTCGGCTTTGCCAAACTTTTCAACCGCCTTTTCCCAGGATTCGGATGTGCCCTCGCCCTTGATTCTGCCGATTACAGCAGCGGTCTGAGCTGTTGTCAGTGCAGTTTCCTGAGCAAACTTGCCCTCGCCCACGCCTACCATAAGGCCTCGTGAAGCGGCAAAGTTTACTCCGGCTTCATACCATGCATCCTTCTTTACATCCTCAAACTCTACCTTGTTGTCCACTACGATGTAGCTTCCGTCTTCAACTGTCGCAACAACGCCTGTACCTTCTTCGTTTACAACGCTTGTGACAATCGGAGTAAAGCTTCCGTCAGCATTTACCTTCATCAGTACAGTAGTCGTTTCGGCCTCCTTTACAGGAATGCTTACAGCGGCCTTTTCCTTGCCCTTCGGAAGAATGACATTCACTGCCGCAGCCTTTTTCGCATCCGCTTCAGGCTTTGCTGCACTTACTGCAATCTCAATAGGCTTACCGCTTACTTCAGCCTTCTTCACGGCTTCATCCGAAAGCTGAACGCTCGACGCCTGCTTTCCGTTCACGTCCGTAACCGTTACGATCTTGCTGCCAAGCGCATCTGTCTTTTCTTCTTTCTTCACAATCTCCGCGCCCGTTTCAGGTACAGCAAGCTCTTCTTTTGCGGCCTCCTTCATCTTTTCTCTCACGCCCGGCTCTCTCGTGTACTCACCTGTGTAATAGAACACCATTCTGTCGCCATCCTCGAGGTAGTACTGAGCAAGCGCAAGGTCAGGCAGCACGCCGCCCACAGTGTAGAGCCAGCCCGAATTCTGACCGAAATCAAACTCGCCAAGCTCATGACCGTGAGAGTCGGTTAAGCTTCTTACATAGGTGCCGCTGCCGGTGTAGCCATAGCCGTTTGCAGAAAGCGCGCCCCTTAACGCATCCCACGCAGTGTGGTCGCGGAGGGTGCTACCGGTGTAAGTCCAGCTTGTGATATTTTCAAAGCCTCCGAAGTCTCTGCCGTCAACCTTTACAATGACCGACATTGTGGTCGGACGGCTCGCAGCATTAGGATCCGCACCGCGCAGGCCCTTTACGGTAACGGTTGCAGAAACAGGTACCTTGTAAAGATCTTCAAAAATTGAATAGCTTGCGTAAGTAGTTGAATCTGCCGCGAATCTGTCGCCGTAAGCAGAATATTTTTCCATTGTCATGCAGCTTTCGAGTATTAGCTGAGTGTCATATTCAGGCTTAGTGAGCAGCAGATTTTCGTCTGTCAGAATCGTCGGACGGCTTGAGCGAATGGTTCTCCACATGAGAGAGCTCATCGGATCGTAGCCCGGAAGGTCCGCAAGCTTTACAGCGCTGCCGCCGAAGCCGCTGCCGCTGTTATAAACGATTTCGCCATTTTCTTCCGTTATAAATGAGAAGTTTTTGAGGTTTGCAACAATTGCGCTCGGAGTGTTTTCAGTATCTCTCAAAAGACCTGCCACATAAACGGCATCTGTCGCAATTCTTGCCATATATGCCTTGTCGGCATTAATTTCTGCCTGGGTAAAAGGCAGAACGGTAAACTCAAATGTCGCCTCGCCCTGCACCCTGCCGGTGTCTCTGGAGCTTATCGTAACCTTTAATCTCGCGGTTTCGCTCTCTGCACCCGGCAGAGGTCTGTATATAATTGCGTGATATCCTGAAATCGACATCACTTCAGGTGTTAACGAAGTATATGTTATTCTCTGACTTGAACGGTTCTGGAATATTCCCGATGTCTCGAGAGCTCTCGGCTGCGGCAGCTGCAAATCGCCCTTTACTGCGTCTAATCTGAGCTGCTCGCCCATATCGCTGTAGAAGTACGAAATGAGGCCTTCAAAGCTTCTTTCAAGGCTCTGCTGTGTCCTCTCTACATCTACCTGTGCCTGTGAAGCGTCCTTTGCAACTGTAAAATCGAATGTCTTTGTTACCGAAAAATCTGCTTCGCCCGGAAGCTCGTCTCTGTTTGTAAGGTTGAACCTAAAGGTTCCCGTGAGCCTTACAGGCAGGTCTGCACCTGCAGGTCTGATTACGTTTACTCTCTGATAATAATTTTCATTCTGCAAAGCTCTTTCTATTGTGACGAGTTCGCCCTCGCTTTGATCATAGCTTGCCTGCCATGTAACCGACGCTGTTCCGATTCCTTCAGGAAGCGCCAGATTTGAAGTAACTGCGGATGAAGTCGCATTTTCACCGCGTATTGTGTTCCATGTAATCTGGTTCGCCAGGCTGCCGAGGACACCTTCAACATATTCTTTATCCCAGCTGATGAACATTCTGCAGGTAAAGCTTGCGCTCTCCGTGCCGTTTGAAACGGTAAATGCCACATCGTTATAGAGTGCGCTCTTGTAGGAGCTCGAGCCCTCAACGCCCGTAAAGTAGCTTATCGTGCCGTCGGATGCGATATTCACATCCTCGTTTGCAGGAAGCGACTTGGTGCCCGGGCTTGTCATCATGAATGTGAGTCCGTTTATGTCACGGCCGCTTGCCGAAACAAATCTCTTTATTACATCAACCGTCGTTCTTTCGTCAGGATGGACAATTTCGCTCGCCCACACCGATCTGCCGTTTACATAAGATGCGATGGCATCGAGTCTTGCCTGATTTGTAGCAGAACCGGAGTAAACCGTGATGGTAAAGGTTTTTGTGTCTCTTGCCTCATTCTTTGTAATGGTTGCTGTAAGTGTTACTGTAGCGCGGCCACTCTGTGGGAGTACTACTGCACCGCTGCTTGAGATTACCGAAGCATTATCGGAAGCCCAAGCGATTGTCGTTCCGTTTGCACCGCTTACAGGAAGTGTGAGATTGCAAGCCTCACGAACTTCTGACTGCGATAAAGTAAGCGCAGTTTTGTCGAGGCTGACAGCTCTTGCATCCGCATCGAAGACTTCGGATCCGCCCTGCCAAGCAAGCACAGGGAATCCGCCGTTAAGGCTTTCCGTATCCTGATTAAACACACTTCCGCTGCCGTTAAGTGCAGAGACAAATGCTCTCGCTCTCATTTCGGAGCCTGTCTTTGCTGTAGCCTTGCCGTCGGTAAGGCCCTTGTTTTCGTAGTAGCAATTGGTGACCGAAACATCGTTTGCGTTTGCGGCCTCATACCATACAAATGCGCTGATACCGTCAGCAGGTCCTGTCACACTTGCCGAAACATAGCAGTTTCTGATTATTGCAGGCGAATTGCTGCCGTATGACTTTGCAGCCCTACCCGTAATGCCACCTACGGCTTTGTTTGTCAGCGTTCTGCCGCTGCTGTTTGTAATGTTTGCAGCTACGCTTCCCACGAAATATGAATTTTCGAGTGTTCCGTAGATATATCCCACAATTCCGCCAACCTCAAGGGTCTGGTTGAAGTAGGTGTTTGTATTTGTTATATCTGCATTCACCGCACAGCCGCTGATCCTGCCGCCTGCTTCCATTCTGGCAGCTATACCGCCGGCGCGACCTCCTGTTGTAATGCTTCCTGTAAAGCTGCAATTTTCAGCAATACCGTAAAGCTGGCTGATTATACCGCCCGCATCGCTTGAGTTGCTTATTGTCCCGTTTACAGAAAGATTCTTTACCGTTGCAGAATGATTATCAGCAGTTCCGACCTTGCTGAAAACACCACATATTGCTGCCGGAATTCCGCTGATTGTCTTGCCGTTTCCATCGAACACACCCTCAAAGGCATTGTCGCTGCCAATCGGAGTCCATGCTCTGCCACCGAGGTTTATATTTGCCGTAAGCTTTGCATTTATGCTTCCATTTGTAGTGTTCACATAATCCGCAAACCAAGCAAGCTCTGCACCGTTTCCGATCAGGTATGTGCCGTTTGCATCCTGCTGCGGCGCTGTCTTTGCCGCACCGTCCCATGCTGCACCCGCATTTGCCAGGCTTATAGTAAGCGTTTTGTTATCGTCAAGCACCACTCTGCCGCGCACGCTTACAAAACCCTCCTTGCTTACTGTGTAGCTGTAGGTCTCGCCCGCAGGAAGTCTGAAAATGTTCCCGCTTGCAAAGCCTGCCATATCGCCGGCAGTCTCGTGGCTTACTGTAGCAGCCGCACCGTCAGGAATGCTGAAGGTGAGAGTCTTGCTTGCCGAAGCCGTCATCGCCGGAAGCTCGACAGTCTGATCCGCACCGCTTACGGTCACAGTGCCGGTAAGGGGCTCGTAGCCAAACTTTGCAGCCGTGTATGCGTATGTTCCTGCTGCGAGAGTGTATGTGCCGCTGCCCACCGGGGTCACTGCCTGACCGCCCCTTGTGAGAGTGAATTCCGCACCGCTTGCGATATTTGTGAAGCTTACCGTATAGTGCGGAGTGATTACGAAGTTCTTGAGGCGGGCGAAGTAGCTTGCAGTGCTTGATCCATAAACATACGGATGCTCGAAAATGAGCTTGATTGCATCGCCCGAAGCTGCATCAATGCTGTAATGCGTCCAGTCCTTTGTGCCGTATTCATAGCTGCCTACGTTTGAATTGTTCTTTTTTACAAGGAAGCCGTAGGACGAGCTGCTGCTCGAGTTTACAGCGTAGTCAAAGCTGAGGTTTGCGGCGTGACTGAAGGTCAGAGTCATGGTCGAAGTCTGTGAAGACCCCGATGCGCTCGATTCAAGATATGCCGCTGCCGTACCCTCTGCGTTGTAGATTCCCCTGAAAGGATATCTTGTGTCATTCACAAGGCTTGTGAGGTAGGTACCGTCAATAAAGTCGTTTAATGTGAGCGTGCGCCTCAAGGTCTTTGTGATTGTCTGATCCTGCGAGCTAACTGTAAATGAGCCCGTAATGTCATCACAGCCTGCATGCGAAATCGTGTAAGTATATTCGCCCTCGGTCAGCGTGTATGTACCGTTTGAATTTGCGGACATTGTGTCGCTGCCGTGCTTTACCGTAACCGCCGCATCACCTGTCATTCCGGCAGGAAGTGTGACATTAAATGAGACTGTATGGCCTGCAAGTGCGTTCAGCGTTACATTTTCGGTAACTGCGGCGCTGCTTACAGTGATTGTTCCTGTTGCGGTCTCGTAGCCGAATTTCGTTACGGTGTAGCTGTAGGTTCCCGCAGGGAGATTGTAAGTGCCGTTTGTGCCGCTTATCGTATTATCCGAGGAGTCTTTGAGTACAATTGTCGCCCCTGAAACATCAGGAGTAATAGTTACAGTGTAGGCAGGAGTGAACTCGAAATCCTTGAGATATGCTCTGTCATCACCGGATTTTGTAGAAGAATCCTTTGTGTAATCGATGTAAACCGTCTGCCCTGCAGAAAGCGCAACGCTTGTGGTCGTCCAGTCCTTTGTGCCGCTGAGGCTCTTGTCCAGGTTCGAGCCGCTCGGCTTTGTCCCTGTGTAGACAAGCAGATAGTCATAGCCATTTTCGGAGCTTACTTTGTACTTGAATGTGAGTATTCCGCCGCTTGCTGCCGTGATTGTCATGATTGCGGAAGTACTGTTTTTGTCGTAGTTGTCACTCCTGAGCACGGTCTCGCCACTGACCTCGGCCTCTTCAAAGCCGTACTTTGTGCCGTCGTGAGTCGTGCCCTCGAGGTAGCTTACTGTAGCCTTGCCTGCAAGTGACGAGCATGGGCCCGGCCTTAAGGTAAGGTCGGTGGTAAATGTCGCAGTCGCGCCCTTGTAGGTGATCGTTACGGTTTGGCCTGTAGCCTCTGCGGAGGAGTCAAAGCCGCTTACTGCGTAGCCTGTGACTGTGGCCGTAGTGCTGTCGCTGTAGTTTGCCGTAACTGTAAGGCTTGCTCGAAGCTCTCTTTCAGTCGTGCCTACATAGTAGCTTGCTTCGTTGCCGGACACTGCGATGCTGTCAATGTGCTTCAGTGTGATGGTGTTTGTTGCCTCGGAAAGGTCAACACCGCCTCTGGCCGCTTCGTAGCCCTCGGCTGTCGTTACCGCCTCGTATGTATAGCTTGCGCCTGCGCCGCTATAGAGCTCGTAAGTTTTGCTGCCCGGGCTCGCAGGTTCTACTACGGTGTCGCCACGTTTTACCGTAACTGTGGCGCTGCTCGGGTTTGTAACGAAAGTAATTTCCGTGAACTGCGAATCGTCGCGCACGAGTGAAATTGCGTCCGCATTTATTGTGTAAGCGTTGTCAGCCTGATGCTGAGTCACATCTACGCTGCCGTTCTGCGTAATATAGCCCTCTGCCGTGGCTACCCAAGTGTGGCTTCCCGCTGCAAGTGCTGCAGTTCTGGTCCCTCCGCCGTTTACAGCTTTGGTTCTGTCAATTACAAGGCTGGCATGAGCCGGCGAAATCGTGAAGTTCACATTTGCGGTCGGTGTCATCATTGCGTTTATTGCAACGAGCTCAGGGTAAGTATCGCCCTGCTCGAACGCATCGCCGAGAAGCGAAACGAAGTCCGCGGACTGCATTTCGGTAGAGGTTTTGTAGGAGCAGTCTGTTATTGTAACATTGCTTGTAGGATTTAATCCCGCGCCGGTACCTTCTAAAGCATAGCAGTTTGAAATAACCGGCCTGCTGCTGTTTCCACCACCTATAAGCGAATATCCATTGTTGGTTGATGATCCATAGCGAGTAATTTCACCTGTTGTGTAGCAGTTATCCATCGTCGTAGGTGCCACACCCTGTCCAACAAGTCCTGCATACTGATTAAATCCGGAAACATTTCCTGTATTATAGCAATTTGTTATTGTCACTGCTTCAGATTTTCCAACTAATCCGCCTACCTGATTGCCCGATCCTGCAACAGCTCCTTCATTACCGCAGGCGGTAAGAACAAGTGTACCACTGTAGCTATTATCGTAAGCATATCCAACTATTCCGCCTACATACTGCGTTCCTGTAACAGATGCGTTTATTTGACAGTTCCTTACTGTTATATCATCCGTCTCTGGGTCCGTCCTTCCTGTAACAGCTCCGGTATATTTCCTTCCTGTTACACTGCCTCCTATTATCAGGTTTTTCACAGTTGCACCCGATCCAAGGCGTGCAAACATGCCTTGATAATCGCTGCTGCTAGACGTAATCGCCAGCGTCACCGTGTGGCCGTCGCCGTCAAATGTGCCGGTAAAGGCGCTTGCGTAAGGTGCTTCCACTGTGATGTCGTCGGTCAGTATGTAGCTGCCGTCAGCTTCCATCGCAGCAAAGCCCTCTGCGTCGGATACGGGAATCACTGCGTCTGCAAATACGGTGCTCGCAAAGTCCGAAGGGACCATCGCAATTACCATCATTACAGCGAGCAGGACACTCAGTATCCGACTGTAACTTTTACTTTTTATCATTATATTACCTTCTTTCTCCCGCGCCGCATTTCTGTCGCCATGCCACAACACACTTTGGCTCTGCCGCTCTGCTGTTTGGGTATATTTAACTGTTTTAATTTGCAAATTTAGTGCACAAAAAATGCCGTGCACTCGCACGACATCCGCTTTTATGCCCAAATTTTCGCAACAAAATAAGCCCACTCGGCATAGACCGTGCCGACAAGCTAAAAACATTCCCCCTTTTGCTGGTATCCTGGCTCACACATTCAGAACCGCTTGCCAGCGGCTCAGCGTCAGGGCAGCAGCCTTCTCAGTTTCCCAATGGCCGACTTTCGTCCAATGTCTGCCCGGCTTTGTGTATACAGTACCGGTAGTGCTCTGTTTGATTCCCATTCAAGGCGTTTCCGCCACAAAAGGACTTATTCATTTTTACCAAAGCATATGCTAACACAAGGAAAAATTAAAGTCAAGGCTTTGCAAAATGTTTGATTTGTGCGAAAAATGCACTTTTTGAAATTTTGTTAGCACTCACTCTTGACGAGTGCTAACAATTGTGGTATAACATAATTGCGGAAGGGAGAATGCTCCACCGGGGCTTCCTTTCCGCAGGGTGCAAACCCTTAGGGTATTAAAAGTTAATTACGATCCGAACAGCATCCGGATTAGAGTTAAAGGAGGTATGAACTATGATGTATTTACCTAGTATTTTTGGGGAAAGTTTAATGGATGATTGGCTGGACGATTTCGATAAAGGCTTCAAGGGCTTTGACAGGGAATTCGGCCGCGGCTTCGGCAAGAGAAATCCTCTCTACGGCAAGAATGCCAAAAACCTGATGAAGACGGATGTCAGAGAGCTCGATGATTCTTTCAGCGTAGATATTGATGTCCCGGGCTTCAAGAAAGACGAGATTGAGCTGGCGCTCGAAGACGGGTTCCTCACAATCACCGCTTCAAAGGGCCTTGACAAAGAATCCTCCGACGAGGAAAACGGCAAGTTAATTCGCCGCGAGCGTTACTGCGGCACACTTTCAAGAAGCTTCTATGTAGGCGAAGATATCCACGAGGATGACATCAAGGCAAAGCTCGAGCATGGTGTATTAAAGCTCACAATTCCAAAGAAAGAGCCTGTTCCTCAGGTTCCAGAAAGAAAGACAATAATGATTGAAGGCTAATAAGGCCCCCGGGTATAACACAGGTTATACCCGGGGGTGTTTTTTCTTTAAGCAAGTCCATTTTTCAACATGGTTGTCTCCAAATGCAATTTTGGCGTTTGGAGGCAACCGAAAACTAAATTCCGTCGTTGTACCAAAGCGCTTTTCTTGATAAAATAGCAATATGGAGAGGATCGATAGCTATGAAAAACTTAAACAAAAACGAAATCTCGAAAATATTGGAAAACGCCTTGGAAGAAGGCCGAAAAGTCATCCCGAACGGGCATGTGGCGACATACATCCCGCAGCTCGGCACCGTTGACCCGAATCTCCTCGGAATTACAATGATTACAAAGGACGGTGAAATGTTCACGGCGGGAGACTGGGACACCAGATTCACCATTCAGAGCGTTTCAAAAACCATATCGCTTGCTGTGGCACTCGAACTTTGCGGCCGCGAAGCTGTCTTTAACACCGTTGGCATGGAGCCTTCGGGCGAAGCCTTCAATTCATTGGTGGAGCTTGACTTAAACAGCAACAAGCCATACAACCCAATGATCAACAGCGGCGCCATCGCAGTCGAGAGCCTGATCATTCCGAAAGCATCCTTCTCGGATATGCTGCTCTTCAGCAAGCGGTTCTGCAACGATCCGGACATCACACTCGACGAAGTCACATACAACTCCGAGATGGCACATTCCGCTAGAAACAGGGCTATCGCCTACCTTTTGCAAAGTAAAGACATCATCAAGACCGACGTCGACGACAGCATGGTGCTCTACACGCGCATGTGCTCGCTGAGCGTTACTTCAAAGAGTCTTGCCAGCCTGGCGCTGCTTCTTGCAGTGGGCGGAGTTTCACCTGCGACCGGCGAAAGGCTGCTCTCTTCAGAGACGTGCAGCATAGTCAAGACCATTATGCTGACCTGCGGCATGTACGATGGAAGCGGCGAGTTTGCCGTAAACGTCGGCATCCCAACAAAGAGCGGTGTTGGCGGCGGCCTGCTTTCAGTGGTCGACAAGGAGCTTGGCATCGGCATCTACGGTCCTGCTCTCGACGCAAAGGGCAACAGTATCGCAGGCAAAGTCATATTAAAATATCTGGCAGACGAGCTGGATTTACACCTGTTTTCATAGACATAAAATGGATCCGGTTGCCTCCAAATGCAATTTCGGCGTTTGGAGGCAACCAAATTTCAGAAAACCGACGGAAAAATGACGGAAAAAGCAAATTTCGACCGGCGCAAGTTTACAGTCGGTCCTTTTTTTACCAGTTTTGTAGCCATTTTTCGGTTTCAAATACATTTTCTTACAGCGATTCGTAAAAAAAGGTTGACTCCAAATGCAGTTTTTGAATTTGGAGTCAACCACTTGCGTTTTTGCCGATTATTAGGTTGCCTTATTTCAGCACAACCTGCTTAAAGGTCTTTTTGCCCTTCTGGACCATCAGCTTGCCGTCTTCAAACATATCAAGCGTAATCATGAGGTGCGTGTCGGTAACCTTGTTACCGCCTACAGTCAGGCCGCCCTGCTGGATGGTGCGGAAGCCTTCGCCGTTTGACGGCACGATGCCCATCTCCTTGATCATGTTCACAACGCCCATGCCTTCGCCTTCGAAGTTAGCGCGCGGCATCTCGACTGTCGGCACGTTTGCCATGTCGGCACCACCCGCGAAGAGTGCGTGAGCTGCCTCGAGGCACTTCTTTGCCTCTTCCTCGCCGTGCACGAGCTTGGTAACCTCGTAAGCGAGAGTCTCCTTGGCCTTGTTGATCTCTGCACCCTCGAGAGAGGACAGGCGGTCAACTTCTTCCATAGGGAGGAAGGTGAGCATGCGCAGGCACTTGTTAACGTCGGCGTCCTCGACGTTTCTCCAGTACTGGAAGAACTCGTAAGGGGTGGTTCTGTCGGCTCTGAGCCACAGTGCGCCCTTCTGAGTCTTGCCCATCTTCTTGCCCTCGGAGTTTGTGAGGAGTGCGAAGGTCATGCCCTCGATTGAAACGTTGCAGTACTTGCGTGCCAGCTCCTTGCCGGCTAAGATGTTAGACCACTGGTCGTTGCCGCCGAACTGCATCTTGCAATTAATGTCGCGGCCGAGAACCATGAAGTCGTAAGCCTGCATCAGCATATAGTTGAACTCGAGGAAGGACAGGCCCTGCTCCATTCGCTGCTTGTAGCATTCTGCGCGAAGCATGTTGTTTACGGAGAAGTGCGGTCCGATCTCGCGAAGGAATTCTGCGTAGTTGAGAGGTCTGAGCCAGTCGGCGTTGTTAACCGAAATAGCCTTGCCCGGGTCCGGAGTTTTTGTTTCGTGTCCGGGCTTCAGCACGCCTTCGTTTCCGACATATGCCCAGTCGTCGTCGAACTCGAGGAACTGCTCAAAGAGCTTTTTGAACTTGCGGCAGTTTTCGTCGATTTCCTCGATGCTCATGATGGTGCGCATATCGGATCTGCCCGAAGGGTCACCAACCATACCTGTGCCGCCGCCAAGTACTACTATAGGAGTATGGCCGTACTTCTGCATGTACATCATGATGATGACCTGCATAAAATGGCCAACGTGCAGGCAGTCAGCGGTCGGGTCAAAGCCGATATAGAACTTTATCTTTTCGCGCCCAAGCAGCTCTCTTACCGCTTCGTCGTCTGTTGTCTGCTCAATAAAGCCTCTTTCTTTGAGAACGTCGTATACATTGGTATGCTTGCTGACGTTGTCCGGGATGTAATTTTTCATGTCTTTTTTGCCTCCTGATGAAAAAAATCCTCTGTTTCTACTGACGTAAAAACAGAGGACGAATAATCGTGGTACCACCTCTGGTTCAGACCTCCCTCACGAAAGGTCCCTCATCGTGTGCCATCACACACCGGCGCTGTATCGGGCGCACCCGTCTGTCCCTACTGACAAGCTGCATTAAGCCTGCGTTCAGGAAGCAGCTCCGGAATGTATTCGCCATCGCTCCGGCCGAATCCTCTCACCAACCGGATACTCTCTCATAAGCCTCCAAAGCGACGCTACTTGTTTCCTTCATAGCCTTAATTGTGTATATCTTACCACAGTTATTTTGGGATTTCAAGGATTATTTGCCGCTGTTATTTAACCCTGTGCTCTGCATCGCAGAAGACACATCTGTAAATTTTGTTCTCCTTGTCCACAAGTCTGAACTCGTGGTCGAGGCCCTGCTCAACGGAAGTGATGCATCTTGGGTTGATGCACTTTACAACGTTCTTGAGCTTTTCAGGAAGCGCCATGTGCTCCTTCTTTTCGAGCTTTCCGTTCTTTACTCTGTTCACGGTGATGTTGCTGTCAACATAACCCAGGATGTCATAGTCGAGTTCGATGAGCTCGTCGATTTTGATGATATCCTTTTTGCCGTATTTTTCGCTTGATACGTTTTTAATTACCGCTACGCAGCTGTCAATTTTGTCGAGTCCGAGCAGCTCGTAGATTTTCATGCTTTTACCTGCACTGATGTGGTCGAGTACGATTCCATTGTTAACACCATCTATATTCATTTATTTTCTCCTTTCGCGTCTTTGGCTGAATTACAGCCGTTTGTATATCTATTTTTTATCTAACTTTCATCTATCTTACTGCCTCTTAATGCCGAGTAGGAACAGGATGAGCGCCATTCTGATATGCTTTCCGCAGAGCGCCTGGAAGAAGTAGCATGCTCTCGGATCGTCGTCCACCTCTACCGCAATCTCGTTTACTCTTGGCAGAGGGTGCATGATGCAGAGATCCTTCTTTGCGATTTCGAGCTTCTCGAGGTCGAGCACATAGCTGTCCTTCAATCTGATATAGTCTTCTTCGTTGAAGAATCTCTCACGCTGTACTCTGGTCATGTAGAGAACGTCGAGCTCGGAAATGGCTTCCTCGAGCTTTTCAACCTCTTTCCATTCTGCGCCCTTTGCGTTCATCTTTTCCTTTACATACTCAGGAACCTGCAGCTCCTGTGGTGAGATGAGCACAAAGCGTATGCCCTCGTATCTGAGCATTGCTTCGATTAGGGAGTGAACTGTTCTGCCGAACTTGAGGTCGCCGCAGATGCCGATTGTCATGTTACTTAGCTTGCCCTTCTTTCTCTTGATCGTCAGAAGGTCTGTCAGTGTCTGGGTTGGGTGGAAGTGCCCACCGTCGCCCGCATTTATGATTGGCACCAGCGTGCGTCTGGAGCCGGCGATAGGTGCGCCTTCCTTTGGATGTCTCATTGCAATGATGTCAACGTAGTTTCCCACCGTCTGAATTGTGTCGCCTACGCTCTCGCCCTTTGCCGCGGAGCTGGAGTTTGCGGAGGAGAATCCGAGAACGCTTCCGCCGAGCTCGAGCATTGCTGCTTCAAAGCTCAGTCTGGTTCTGGTGCTTGGCTCGAAAAAGAGTGTTGCCAGCTTCTTGTGTGCGCACAGGTTCTCGTATGCCGCGTGGTTTTCAACGATATCGTCCGCAACCTTGATAAGTCCGTCGATTTCCTCGACTGTCAGGTCTGTGATGTTGATTAGGTTTCTGATTTCTTTCATTTTTCCGTTTCTCCTTCCGTTTATCCTATTTTCGAGTCATCCACGTCTCGTCTGACGGATTGTCTCTGAAATTAATTATCTTTTCGCTGTCGCTCCCCTTTATGTAGCCCTTTTCTACAGCTACGTCAAGCAGCGTGTCCAGCTCGCACAGGCTCACATTCTTTACATTCGCCGCGCTGAGCCTTTCGATTCCCTTTTTCATCCCATAAGTGAAGATGCTCACAATTCCGAGAACTTCTGCCCCCTCCTCGCGAAGCGCTTCAACGGTTTCAATAGCCGAACCCGCAGTCGAGATGAGGTCCTCCACAACCACGACCTTGTCGCCCTTTTCAAGCCTTCCTTCTATGCGGTTCGTTCTGCCGTGGTCCTTTGCCGCACCTCTGACATAGCCCATCGGCAGATTCATGATGTGGCCGGTGATGGCCGCATGAGCAATTCCTGCTGTGCTGGTTCCCATCAAAACTTCACACTGCGGATAGTTTTTCCTGATTGTTTCCGCCATAGCTTCTTCAATCGTTGTCCTCACTTTTGGCGCCGTCAGCGTAAGCCTGTTGTCGCAGTAAATCGGACTCTTGATTCCGCTCGCCCAGGTGAACGGT
>JAEEGK010000338.1_pt1 | contig 117918 bp, 88 predicted proteins | sample 8958771 | NCBI WGS metagenome assembly JAEEGK01 (sample SAMN16246547, study PRJNA631951) | gut metagenome | biome: gut microbiome; feature: rumen; material: SC-attached | host: Bos | place: Iran: Karaj | collected 2018-10 | reverse complement strand
AATCCGTCGCAATCTATTCCATTGACGGCCGCCTTTTTGTAGAGACGTTTCCTGAAACGTCTCAATCGTCAACCATCAACATCGCCAACCTCACTCCAGGTTTATACCTGATCAAAGTGCGTCTGGCCGACGGCAGGGAGTACGCGGAGCGTGTTGTTAAAGAATGAAACATTTCAAATTAATAATACCATCTGCTTTTCTACTGCTTGTTGCGTTGGGTTGCACCAACACCAACGAATCGCAGCAAGCGGCGGTAAAAGAGCCTTACATCAAGCCCGACTCCGCCTTCGTGAGCCAGTCGCAGGCGTTCGCCGAAGAGCATAAGTGGGTGTCGTTCACCCTCTGCCGCGCCAGACATAATACCTGTTTCTGGAACGACCTCTATCGCTTCCACAACATCTCTTTCGAAAACAAACAACATTACATCGCTTCACTAACGTCTAAAGACTAACGACTAAAGACTAACGACTAAAGACTAATGTCCCTTCAGCACCCTAATCAGTGTGTCAACACTATGCCTGAAAGCCTCCATATTCTCGCTCTTCACCGGCTCCGCACTCGGTGACTTGAACTTCAGCGGGTCGATGTAAGTGCCGTTTTTTTGTAACCTGAAGTCGAGATGCGGCCCGGTGGCTGTGCCCGTCATCCCCACGTAGCCTATCGTCTGGCCTTGCTTCACCTTGCTGCCTTGCGTGATGCCTTTGGCAAAGCCCTTCAGGTGCATGTAAGTGGTGGTATATGTGCTGTTGTGCTTTATTTTCAGATAATTGCCGCCGCCTTTGGTGTCCCAGCCCTTGGCAATGACAGTGCCGTCGCCGATAGATTGTACAGGCGTGCCGCTCGGAGCCGCATAATCAACCCCGTGATGCGGACGGACTATCTTATGCACCGGATGCAGCCTCGCTTCCGAAAAAGTGGAGCTGATACGCCGGTAGTTCAACGGAGCCTTCAAAAACGCCTTGCGCAAATTGTCACCGTTCTCGTCGAAATACTCCTTTTTGCCGTCCTGCTCAAAGCTGAAAGCGTATTTTCCATCGCCTTTGTTCTTGAAATATGATGCCATCACGTTGCCTATGCCGAACGGCACAGTGTCGCCTGCGATATACTTCTCTTCGAAGATGACCTTGCACGAGTCGCCAGGCTGTATGCCGAAAAAGTCAATGGTCCAGGCGTAAATGTCAGATAACTCGAGAATCAGACTGTAGTCGCAGCCTGCCTCAGACATGGCGTTCCACAGACTCGATTTTATCTCCACGCCAATATGCTCAACCTTGGTGATAACCTCTTTCTCGCCCCTCCACGCCGCTATTGAATCGGTAAGCTGGAAAACAGCATAATTCGTCCTGTCGATTTCATATATCCAATACTTCGCCTGTGGGATGCTGTCACGCGTCTTCAAACACACATATTTGTTCCCGACCTTGATCTTACGTACGTCGAAAACATCGCGGTGGTCCCTGTCGATGTGATGTATGGTCTTCTGGTTCACACCTTCTCTTGATAATATGGTTCCCAAAAACTCGTTTTTCTTGACGCAATCTTCCTTCACATCAAGCGAATCGATGCAGATGCCGTACAAATAAACAGGCTCGGGCTTTGCTTTCCTGACCTCTTTCTTGCTTTCGGAGTTTTCATTTCCGCCTCCGCAGGAAACCAGAAACAACAATACTATCAAAATCGGTGTTAAATTTTTCATAATGAATTAATCTTGAATTAATCAAATGTAGAGACGCACACCCGTACGTCTCTACTAATGGCTAATAGCTAATGGCTAACGGCTAATGGCTAATGGCTAATGGCTAATGGCTAATGGCTAATGGCTTTCTCATATCCCGCTCTCACCGCCTTGATGTTAAGGTCAACCACATCCTGGCCTTTCTTGCCGAAGATATGTGTTATGGCCTCTTCCACCTTGCTTAGCTCAATGCCGAGATATGGGATGGTGGCTCCGAGAAGCACCATGTTCGAACGTGCCTTGAGCTGTTTGGCAATCTCGCTGGCATCGAATGAAACCACATGTGGGAGTTTCTTCAACTCGGCATACACCTTCTCAATGTCAGGGTAGTTGCTGATGTTGATGAACGGGTCGGAGTTGGTTACCACCCAGCCTTCCTTGCTGAGCCATGGCAGATAGCGCAAAGCCTCCATCGGCTCGCTCGACAAAATAATGTCGGCCTTGCCTTCAGGGATGACATCGGCGAAGATGGGCTCGTCCGACAAACGCAGGTGCGAGAATACCGAGCCGCCGCGCTGCGACATGCCGTGGATTTCCGATTGTTTCAGGTTCATACCCATGTTGAGGGCAGCATCTGAGATGATTTTGGCAACTGACACGATGCCGTCACCGCCAACACCACACAAAACGATATCTTTTTTCATATTTTTCTGGATTTAAGAATTCAAAATTTAAAATTCAAACATTTATTTCTTTAAATGTTTCTTCAACTCGACGATGCAAGTGCGGTGAGGAATGATGACCGACACACCGTTGTAATTCACTTCTTCTTCGATGATTCTCACGTTCTCGTCATGGTTTTTCGGCAATGGCACGATGTCGCGGATATGCTCTGGCTCCACTCCGAGGCCTTCGCAGATGCGGCGGATCTTGTTGTGTGCTGACGAAGGCTGGCCGCCTGTCATAGCCGTGATGTCGTTGTCAAGAATCATAACGACGACATTAGCTTTCTCGTTCACGCAGTCCATGAGACCTGTCAAGCCGCTGTGGCCGAAGGTGCCGTCGCCGATGACCGCCACGCTCGGGAAGATACCCACTTCGCTCGCGCCCTTGGCCATGGTGATGGAAGCACCCATACACACAGTGGTGTTGATGGCTCCCATGTTGAATCCTAATGTGTAGCAGCCGATGTCGCCGAACACCTTGCCACCCTTATGCTTTGCCATCACCTCGTTCAAGGCAGTGTAGCTGTCAACGTGAGGACAGCCCTGGCAGAGCGCTGGTGGACGGTTGGTTACGACATCCGGCACAACAAATGATGACTCGCTCTTCATTCCCAATGCCTTTGCCACCTTCTCGGCGTTGAGCTCTCCGTCACGACGGATGGTCTCGTCAAGACGGCCTCTCACTTTCTTTCCCTTGCCGAGGAATCCCTTGATCAGTTCTTCCACAAACGGCTGTCCGTCTTCAAGAACGAGAATCTCGCCGCATTCGTCGTACAATTTATTAATCATGTCGTAAGGAAGCGGATATTGTGTTACCTTCACCACCGGATATGGGCATTTCCCGTCAGGGAAGTTCTCCATAAGGTAGTTGTATGCTATACCTGTGGTGATGATGCCGAGGTTCTTCTTCGGACCATCAATGTATTTGTTGTAGCCTGATTTCTCTGAGGCTTCAGTGAACTTAGGCTGCTTGTCGATGAGGTCGCGATAAAGACGTTTCGCGTTGGCTGGTAGGAGCACGAACGACTTTGCGTCGGCTGGCTCGGTGAGCTCGTTCTGCTTGCGGACAGGTTTCAACTCAACACCAGCACGGCTGTGCGCCAGACGCGTAGGAATACGGTATAGCACCGGAGTGCCAAGCTGCTCGCTCAAATCAAAACCATAATGCACCATGTCGTATGCCTCTTGCTGGTTCGATGGCTCCAACATAGGTATCATTGCCCAATGGCCATAAAAACGGCTGTCCTGCTCGTCCTGCGATGAGAACATGCTCGGATCGTCAGCAACAACTATCAGTACGCCCTTCGTTCCAATGATGGCGGCATTCATAAAAGGGTCGCCACATACGTTAAGACCGACATGCTTCATACATGTCATGGCGCGTTTTCCAGCGTAAGCCACACCTAAAGAAGCCTCAAGAGCAGTCTTCTCATTGGCACACCAGTTGGCCCTGACACCGAGCTCCTTGGCCTGTTTGGAGTTAATTACATACTCCGTGATCTGTGTGGAAGGAGTACCCGGATAACTGTTGATGGCACTGCCTCCGGCATCAATAAAGCCCTGCGCAATAGCCTCATCACCAAGTAATAAGATTTTCTTCATGTTAAATGTATTTAATATTTACTGATTCCTATTTTTATAATCGGCAAATTTATGAAAAAGTTTTCAATTGGCAATGCGTTTTTCAATAAAAATAAATAAAATTTAATTTGTTTTGCATATTAAAAAAATGTGTATATTTGCAGTTTGAAATGTAGTGATGAAAAAGCTTATAACACCCGACGATCTGATACGGTACTTCAAATGGAGCCCGCTGACAAAGCCTCTCGTGGCTTTGGCGTTGAATATCATGGGTTTCCGTAAGATAAACCGCCTGTATTCTCCTTCTGCCGACCTCAAAAACAAGGAGTTTACAGTGGATATGTTGCGTATCTATAACACTACTTACGATGTAAGCGAAAACGAGCTTAGCAGCATCCCGAAAGAGGGCCCGTTCATGCTCGTGTGCAACCATCCTTTCGGAGCCATCGAGGGAATCATCCTCTACGACGCCATCTCAAACGTGCGTCCCGACTTCAAAATCATGGCCAATTTCATCCTCGGTTTCATCCCTAATTTGAAAGATGTGTTCTTCTCAGTCAACCCGTTCGAGAACAACCCCGAATTCGGCGGCAGCACCAACGGCATCAAACAGTCACTGACCCAACTCAAAGAAGGTCACGGACTTGGTGTGTTCCCGGCAGGCGAGGTGGCACGCTACCACGGACACAGCTATCCTGAGGATATCGACTGGTCACCGTCAATAGCGAAAATAATACAAAAGACAAAAGTGCCGGTAATTCCAGTATATTTCGACGGAAACAACTCACATAAGTTCTATTTCCTGGCAAAGATTTATACTAAACTGGCAACAATACGTCTCGTAAGAGAGCTGCTCAACAAACGCAACAAAAAGATTGTCATGAAGATAGGCAAGCCTATCCTTCCTGCCGAGGTGGCACAATACGAGACACCGGAGGCATTGTCAGCATACCTCAAAAACCGCAGCTACGCCCTCCAAGCCAACATCGTCGACGAGAAGAAACGTTTCCGCTCACGTGTGTCAGACCCTATCGACGCCCCGTTCAGAGCCTCGTCGCTGGCACGTGAGCTCCTCGCAATACGTGAGAAGTCGCTGCTGTTCACTACAGCTGGCTTCGAATGCTATCTCGCTGATTATGAAGATATACCGCATGTCATACACGAGGTGGGCCGCCGCCGTGAAGAAGCATTCCGCGCAGTGGGCGAGGGCACAGGAAAAAGCATCGACACCGACAACTACGACACCTATTATAAACATCTCATCCTTTGGGATACCAAGGAACAGACAATAGCCGGCGGATACCGCATCGGCCTCGGCAACGAGATATACGAAAAATACGGCGCACGCGGCTTCTACGTCGACTCGCTGTTCAATATCGACCCAAGATTCGAGCCTTATCTCAAAGAGACTATCGAACTCGGCCGCTCCTTCGTGTCAGTCGATTATCAAAAAGACCTGATGCCTCTGCTCCTCCTCCTCAAAGGCCTCATGGAGACAATCATGCGTCACCCGGAGATGAACTACTTCATCGGTCCTGTCAGCATCAGCAGCTGGTACCCGAAGTTCTACCAAAGCCTTATGGTCTATTACGTCACAACAGTGCACACCAACGAGGAGATGTCGAAACTGTTCCATCCGAAAACACCGTTCGTGCCTAACTTCAACAAGTGCGACATCGACGTCCTGATGGAGAAAAACATGGAGACCGTCGACAAGTTCGACCGCTATCTCATGAAACTCAGCAACGGCGACTACCGTATGCCGACTTTGTTCAAGAAATACCTCAAGATCAACTCCAAATTCTTGTGTTTCAACGTCGACCCTGACTTCAACGACACCCTCGACGGCCTTCTGCTGTTGAAGTTTACCGACTATCCGAAGGATGAGCTCGACATGATGCTCAAAGATATCCCGGAGGAAAAACGTCCAGCCTACTATAAGAGATTTGGGAAAGAATAAGTGATCCTGTCATTCCGAGCGTAACGAAGTGAAGTCGAGGAATCTCATCCATATATGAATACATCTGTTTGTCGTAGATTTATTCACCAAAGGTGAATGCTTTCGCTTCGCTCAGGTCTCCATTCCGTTTCACTACAGTCGAAATGACGATTTGACATTTTGTCACTTTTTTCTTTCTGTCATGCAGCAAAACCGGAATTTTTTCGTTATTAAGACGAAAAATGCCACTTTGGCATGATATTTGATAGGTTATTAATGAATTAACAAATAATCACTATGGAAGGAAATAAAATACTGTACCGTTCACGTAAAAATCGAGTGATTGCAGGCGTTTGCGCCGGCCTTGCCGACTATTTCAACATCGACATCTCGCTGATGCGAGTGCTGTTTTTCGTGGCTCTGCTATGCGGCAGCTTCGGCTTCTGGATGTATGTCATACTCTGGATCGTGGTGCCTGAAGAAAATATCCTCGGCCCCGGCGATAACGAACAATATCGCAGCCAAAGTAGCTATGGCGAGACAATCGACATCACCCCGAATGAGGATGGCGAACCCGACAACGGGAAAAAAAACGTTAACGGCGCAATGATAGCCAGCCTGATACTGATTTTCATCGGATTGGTGGCCCTCATCGACAACTTCACATCACTCACCTGGATATGGAAACTGTGGCCTGTGCCGCTCATCATGATAGGTGTGGTTATTCTTATTAACTCTTTAAAAAACAACAACAATGAGCAATAACGAGAACAAAAAAGACGACGGCTTCGGCAAAGGTCTGACATTGATAGTGGTAGGTGTCATAGCCCTGCTTATAACTTTCTTCGATTTCGAAATCGACTGGAATGTGCTGGGTAAGATGTGGCCGGTGTTGCTGATAATAATCGGAGTGTGCATCATGCCTATAAACAAATGGATTAGGACTGTGATTGCCCTGATTTTGCTGGCAGTAGGTGCCGTGGCATACCATCAGAAAGCCGAGGTCACCAAAGTCGACAACAAAACGGAATATTGGTCAAAATCACGCACAAGGGTCATTATCGAAAATGATACTGATGATGACGATGATTTTGACATCGATTGACAAAACATTAAAAAACAATATAATAATTAACAATTTCCCAGTAAAGACGCGATTCATCGCGTCTCTTGCTATATATAGGAGGCAAATAATATGGAATATAAAGATTATTACAAAGTTTTAGGCGTCGAGCGTTCAGCAACGCAAGACCAAATCAAAAAAGCGTATCGTAAGCTCGCCGTGAAATATCACCCTGACAAAAATCCGGGCGACAAGGCGGCAGAGGAGAAGTTTAAGGAGATATCGGAGGCTTACCAGGTGCTTGGCAACGAGGAGTCACGTAAGAAATACGACGAACTCGGTGCCAACTGGAAACAGTACGAGAACATGGGTTATGGCGGCCAGGGCTTCCAAGGCTTTGGCGGTCAAGGCTTTGAAGGCTTCAGCAACAGCGGCTTCTCGGATTTCTTCGACATGTTTTTCGGCGGCCATGGCAGTGGCGGCTTTGACTTCGGAAACATCAATTTCGGAGGCGGAAGCCGTGGCAGAACACGTACTCGTGCCATGAAAGGCCAAGACCTGTCAGCGTCAATCGACATGACGTTGCGTGAAGCCTATTTCGGCTCGCAGAGGATGTTTAAAATCGGAGGCGAGACAATAAAAATAAGCATCAAACCAGGTGTGAAAGACGGTCAGACCCTACGCGTCAAGGGCAAAGGCAATCCTGGATTCAACGGAGGCGAGAATGGTGACCTGCTGCTTAAGATACATATCATACAAGACCCTGTGTATCAACGCGATGGCGATGACCTGATACGTAATATTAACATCGATGTCTACACTGCTATCCTTGGCGGAAAAGTGGAAATCGACACCATGAAAGGCAACGTCAACGTGCCGATAAAACCGCAAACACAAAACAACAGCATACTGCGTCTGAAAGGCCTCGGAATGCCGCATTACGGCAAGGAAGGCAACGGCTCACTGCTGCTTAAAGTGCAACTGATGCTGCCAAACCATTTCTCCGAAAAGGAACTCGATTTGATAAAAAAAGCAAAAGAATCGTAAAAACTTGATTTTTTGTTTGGGTCGTAATAAAAAAATCATTACCTTTGCACGTTTTTAAGATACCGTTTTAAAACTGCAATGAAAATGAGAATTATTACGACTCGGACAAAAAAAATTATCCTTTTGGCTATCTTGTTGATGGTCAACGTGTTGGTGTTTGCGCAGGGCGACAACTCCGTCAAAGGCTTCGTTTACGAGAAATCTAATGGCGAGCCAGTGATGTTTGCCAATGTGTTCCTGCAAGGCACTACTATGGGTTCGACTACCGACATCAACGGCTATTTCAACATCACCCGAATCCCTGACGGCACCTATACCCTCATGATAACTTCTATCGGATATGATACCATAGCCGAGTCCATCAGCCTGAAAGGCGGCCAGATTCTGAACAAGAAATTCAGCATCGAGGAAGCGGCAATACAGCTTGAGGCAGTGAGTATCACAGCCGATAAGATTGAGGCTAAGACCGAGACAAAGACATCTGTCATCAATATCACTCCTAAGACCATCACCAAGATCCCTGCAGTGGGCGGTCAGGCCGATATAGCACAGTATCTTCAGGTTATTCCAGGTGTCGTGTTCACTGGCGACCAGGGTGGCCAGCTTTACATACGAGGCGGCTCGCCAATACAAAACAAGGTGCTTCTCGACGGTATGATCGTTTATAACCCGTTCCACAGCATCGGTCTCTTCTCCGTTTTCGATACCGATATCTTGAGAAACTGCGAGGTCTACACAGGAGGCTTCGGCGCTGAATATGGCGGCAGAGTGTCGTCAGTGATGGACATCACCACACGCGACGGTAACAAAAACCGTTACTCAGGTAAGGTCGGCGCCTCCACATTCGGAGCGCACCTGATGGTGGAAGGCCCTCTGAAAAGAGCGAAACGTGACGACGATTATACCATGTCGTTCATCCTCTCGGCAAAGAATTCTTATCTCGAGCAGACGTCACAGACAATTTATAAAGGCATCCTGGATGGCGAAGTCCTGCCATACAACTTCCAGGATATCTATGGAAAAGTGTCGTTGAATACCGCTAACGGCAGTAAAATCAACTTCTTCGGATTCAGTTTCAACGACCAGGTGAACAACTACAAATCCATATCCGACTTCAGCTGGAGCTCGTTCGGAGGAGGCTCTAATTTTGTTCTTATCCCAGGAAAATCAAATGTTCTCATCGAAGGTAATGTCGCTTATTCGAAATACCAGGCCGGGCTGTCGGAAGCCAATAACCCAAGTCGTTCGAGCTCGATCGACGGCTTCAACGCAGGCTTCACATTCTCTTATTTTCTTGGAAAAAACACTTTGAAATATGGTGTCGAATTGCTGGGATTTAAAACCGTGTTCGACTATACGAAAACCAACGGCATCAAGCTGAATCAGACAGAAAACACTACCGAACTCGGTGCTTTTGTCAAATACAAATGGCAACTCGACAAACTTATCATTGAACCAAGCATGCGTATCCAGTGGTATGCCTCTCTTGCTGAAGTGTCACCAGAACCGCGTCTCGCCATCAAATATAATGTAAACGACTGGTTCCGTGTGAAGGCAGCGGCAGGTATGTATTCGCAAAACCTCATCGCAGCGAATAGCGACCGCGACGTTGTAAACCTTTTCTACGGCTTCCTCTCTGGACAAGCCAATATTCCTAAACAGTTCAACGGAAAACAAGTTAACTCCAAGCTTCAGAAAGCCAATCATTACATCATAGGAACGGAATTCGACGTGTTTTACAATATCGCGCTTAATGTTGAAGCTTATTACAAAGACTTCAAACAGCTGACAAGCATGAACCGCAATCAGATGTATTCTGAAACCAATTTCCCAGCCGGCACCCCAGAGGTGCTTTGGCGCGACTTCATGATTGAGAATGGTAAGGCATACGGCGTCGATGTCTCATTGAAATATGAGTTCCTGAAATGGTATTTCTGGGCTGCCTATTCACTCGGATATGTCAATAAAAACTATGAAAACGCTCAAGGCGAACTTGTGAACTACCGCACCCACTACGACCGTCGCCATAACATCAACTTGATGCTGTCGTATTCAGCAGGCAACCGTCGCCAATGGGAGTTCAGCGGACGTTGGAACATAGGATCAGGCTTCCCGTTCACACAGGTCAGCGGATTCTATGAGCAATACCAGTTTGAAGATATGAACCAACAGATTGTCGGCACCGACGGCGAACTCGGAATCATTTATGGCGAGCTAAACAAAGGACAATTGCCATGGTATCACCGTTTCGACATCGACATAAAACGCAGGTTCTTCTTTAGCCAACATACTGAACTTGAAGTCGATTTCAGCGTGACAAACGTCTATAACAGACAAAATATCTTCTACGTCGACATTATAACAGGCGATAATATATACCAGTTGCCGATAATGCCGAGCCTTGGTTTGACCTTATCATTCTAAAAATGGAAAAACCTTTATTAAAAAAGATACCACATGAAATGACCATTCACGGTCATACTCGTGTGGATAACTATTATTGGCTTAACCAGCGTGAGAATCCTGAGGTTTTGGAATATCTGAAAGCCGAAAATGCCTATCAGGAAGCGATGATGAAACATACCGAACCGCTTCAGAATCAGCTGTTTAATGAGATAACAAGCCGCATCAAACAGGACGATATGTCGGTGCCTGTCAAACATAAAGGCTATTGGTATTATTCCCGTTATGAAGAAGGCATGGAATATCCTTTATACTGCCGAAAACCCGCTAAAGAAGGCGACAATCCAACCGTCATTTCGAGCGTAACCGAGGAATCTCCTGCAAACGAGCAAATCCTCCTGAACGGCTACGAAATGTCCAAGGGCTACACCTTCTTCGATGTCGGCGGCTACAGCATCAGCCCTGATAACTCGTTGATAGCCTATAGCATCGACACCGTCAGCCGTCGCCAATACCAGATTTTTATCAAAGAAATCGCCACAGGCAAGATGTATCCCGAAGTGATTCAAAACACCAGCGGAAACATGGTGTGGGCAAACGACAACCGTACAATATTCTATTCGGTGAAAGATGAGTCTTTGCGTCCATACAAGATTATGCGTCATGAAATCGGTACCGACCCATCACAGGATGTGGAGGTTTATCGTGAAGACGATGCTACTTTCTGCGCTTTCGTAAGTAAAACAAAATCAGAGAGATACATCGTTATAATATTGGAAACCACACTCACCTCGGAGATTCGCTACATCGATGCCGACAATCCCAAAGGTGATTTTAAGATAATTCAGAAACGCCAACACGACCTGCTTTACGGCGTGGGTCATTATGGCGATTATTTCTATATCCTCACTAACGCTGACGGCGCAAAGAACTACAAACTGATGCGAACGCCAGTAAATGCTACAGAAAAGGAAAACTGGCAGGAGGTTATGCCTCATCGAGACGATGTGCTGATTGAGGATTTCGACCTCTTCCAGGATTTCATGGTAATCGAAGAACGCTCAAAAGGTCTTGTGAATCTGCGAGTTATGTCGTGGGACGGCAAGACCGACTATTACATCAACTTCGGCGAGCCTGCTTATACGGTGGAAACGTCAGCAAATCCTGAGTTCGACACGCATCTGTTGAGATATGTCTACACCTCTATGACGACCCCGGCCTCTGTTTATCAATATGATATGGAAAAACAGTCAGTGGAACTGCTGAAACGACAGGAGATTGTGGGCGGCTATGAGCCATCGGATTATGTCACGGAAAGGCTCTATGCACCTGCAAAAGACGGTGTTTTAGTGCCGATTTCATTGGTTTACAGGAAAGGACTGGTGAAAAACGGAGACAATCCATTGGTATTGTTCGGCTATGGCTCGTATGGCAACAGCGTCGACGCATATTTCTCAACAGCACGCCTTAGTATGTTGAATCGTGGCTTTGTGTGGGCGATAGCGCATATCAGAGGAGGCGAGGAGATGGGACGCTGGTGGTATGAGGATGGCAAACTCCTGAAGAAGAAAAACACATTCACCGACTTCATTGCTTGCGCTGAATATCTTGTAAATCAGAAGTTTACAAACAGCAAGAAGATGTTCGCCATGGGTGGAAGCGCCGGTGGACTGCTGGTGGGCGCGGTGGCAAACATGGCGCCGCAGCTGTTCCGAGGCATCATAGCACAAGTGCCGTTTGTTGATGTGGTGACGACCATGCTTGACGACACCATCCCGCTCACTACAGGCGAATACGACGAGTGGGGCAACCCCAATGACAAAGAGTATTACGACTATATCTTGTCATACTCGCCATACGACAACGTGGAGGCAAAGGATTATCCTGCAATGCTTGTGACAACAGGGCTTCACGACAGCCAGGTCCAATATTGGGAACCGGCTAAATGGGTGGCGAAGCTGCGCGAACTCAAGACCGATGACAACCCGTTGTATCTGCGCACCGAGATGGATTTCGGTCACGGCGGAGCGTCAGGACGGTTCGAGCCTTACCATGAGGTGGCGATGGAATACGCTTTTATGCTTGATTTGCTTGAATAATGATAATATACCAACTGTTCCCAAGAGTGTTTGGTGCCAGCGACAAGAAAAAATGCGGCACTTTCAGCGACATCAATGATAAAGAAATTGAACGTATTAAGTCGCTGAGTGTCAGTCATATATGGCTCACTGGCGTGATTCGTCACTCTGGATGGCGCGACACTAACCCCGCCGTCACCAAGGGAAACGCAGGCTCACCTTACGCCATCGTCGATTACTATGACATCGACCCCGACCTCGCCGACAACGAGGAGAAAAGAATGGAGGAGTTTGAAAAAACAGTCAAACGTATTCATTCTCATGGACTTAAAGTGATAATCGATTTCGTTCCAAATCATCTTGCACGTGAATATAAAGGCGGTTTCACCGACGATAACTTCTATGTATTGCCGAATCAGAAGTTCGTGGCACCGACAGTGGATGGTGGGAAATACTGCGAATATCCTGCAAAAGCTACCGGAAACGACGTGTTTTCACCCACACCGTCATTGAACGACTGGTACGACACTGTGAAACTGAACTACACCAACCGTGACACATGGGATAAGATGCTGAAAATCATGCTGTTCTGGTGCGGTAAGGGTGTCGACGGATTCCGTTGCGACATGGCGGAGATGGTGCCCGTGGAGTTTTGGCGCTGGGCTATTGCCGAAGTGCGTAAATCATTTAGTGTCATAATGATAGCGGAAATTTACCAGCCTTATTTGTATAAAAGTTATGTTGAAGCAGGCTTCGATTATCTGTATGACAAGGTCGGGCTGTACAACACATTGGAAAACATATATCGTTATGGTCAGCGCGCCGATACCATCTCGGATGTTTGGAAGGGCCTTAACGGATTGGATGACAATATGTTGCGTTTTATGGAGAATCATGACGAGGTGCGTCTGGCGTCACGGTTTTTCATGCAGAAGCCAGAGAACGCATTCCCGTTTGTGGCATTGTCGGCATTAATGAACCGTGGTCCGTTCATGATTTACAATGGTCAGGAATATGGTGAGGATGCCGCGGATTCGGATAACGGCCGTACCTCAATATTTGATTACGTGTATATGTCATCAATGCATTGTACAGATGCGATTCATCGCGTTTCTATATTCGAATTTTATCGTAAATTGTTGAATTTCAGGGAAAATCATCCTGCTATCATGCAAGGCGCATTCTACGATCTTATGTGGGCGAATCCGTGGTACAACAATTTCGACCCGCAATATGTGTATGCGTTTTTGCGCTATTATGGCAATGATAAGTTGTTGATTGTCATCAATTTCAACCTCCATGAGGGCAGAAATGTGACAGTGTCAATCCCTGAAGACGCGCAAAAATTAATGGGAGGTTGTAATGATAAATATGAAATATCATTAAAACCCGATGGTTTTAAAATAATAACAATATGATAATTGTAAAGACGCACGGCTGTGCGTCTCTTCAAAATAAAAAACAATGAAAATCGTTGACAATGACAATTGGCTGTCTCCTGTGGCAGATGAGGTTCAAAAACGTTACGACCGTTATCGTAACCGATTGGAAACCATAGAGAAACAATATGGCAGTCTGGACAGATTCGCCTCCGCACACGAGTTTTTCGGTTTCCATTACGACCGTATTCGCCGAGGCTGGTGGTACCGCGAATATGCGCCGGCAGCCCATTATCTGTCGTTGTACGGCGATTTCAATGGCTGGAATAAATACGAAAACCCGCTCGAAAACGTAGGGAATGGCATCTGGGAAGTGTTTTTGCCTGATTCAGAGTATAAAACCAGGCTGGTGCACGGCAGCCTGATGAAAGTGCTTGTGCAGTCGAGCATAGGTGAGCAGGATCGTATACCTATTTATATAGAAAGAGTTGTGCAGGACGAAAACACCAAAGATTTCGCGGCACAGTTTTGGAATCCTGAAAAACAGTATATATTTGAAAATCAGACACCTGAATTAACAGATGAACCACTGCTGATCTACGAGTCGCATGTCGGAATGGCACAGGAAAAAGAGGGCGTTGGCACTTATAATGAGTTTATTGCCAATGTGTTACCTCGTGTTAAGGCGGGTGGATACAACGCTGTTCAGCTCATGGCGATAGCCGAACATCCTTACTATGGCTCGTTCGGTTACCATGTGTCGAATTTCTTTGCCGCCAGCTCGCGTTTCGGTACTCCGGAAGAACTGAAAAAGCTGGTGGATACAGCTCATGGCATGGGATTGCTTGTCATCATGGACCTCGTGCACTCGCATACGGTGAAAAACGTTCGTGAAGGAATCAATCTCTTCGATGGCACTGAATATCAATATCTTAAACCTGGCATGGAGGGCGTTCATCCTCAATGGGACTCTAAGCTTTTCGACTATGGGAAGACCGCCACATTGCAGCTTTTGCTCTCAAATGTGAAGTATTGGCTTGACGAATATCACTTCGACGGCTATCGTTTCGATGGCGTGACCTCGATGTTGTACAAAAACCATGGCATAGGCGAGACCTTCGACAGCCCATGGAAATACTTCGGCGACTGCGTTGACAATGATGCGGTGACATATCTCCAGCTTGCCAATAAACTGATTCATGATATTGACAATCAGAATGTTACGATAGCTGAAGACGTGAGCGGTATGCCTGGAATCTGCGCCCATATTGAGGACGGCGGCATGGGATTTGACTACCGCCTCGGCATGGGATTGCCTGATTTCTGGATAAAAGTGCTGAAAGACCAGAGCGACGAACAGTGGAATATGCATGAGTTTTTCTTCACCATGACCAACAGGCTTTATGATGTGAAGACAGTGGCTTACGCTGAGTCGCATGACCAGGCGCTGGTGGGCGATAAAACGTTGGCTTTCAGGCTTATGGACAAAGAGATGTACTTCGCGATGTCTAAAGACCAGCAGAATCTCATCATCGATAGAGGCATAGCGTTGCACAAGATGATTAGGTTTTTCACCATCACCCTTGGTGGCGATGCCTGGCTCAACTTCATGGGCAACGAGTTCGGACATCCGGAATGGATCGACTTCCCACGACACGACAACGGATGGAGTTATAAATACGCCAAACGCCAGTGGTCACTGGCTGACAATGAATGTCTGAAGTACCAATGGCTGGGCGATTTTGACAAGGCGATGCTCGATTTTGTGAAAAAAACAAAGGTGATGCAGTCGGCACCAGCGTGGCTTCTGAATGTCGATGAGGACAACAAAACCATCGTTTTTGAGCGAAATAACCTCATTTTCGTGTTCAACTGGGGACAAAAATCGCTGCCGGGATATATTATTAATGTTAAGCAGACCGGCGACTACGAAATTGTCTTCAGCACCGATGAGAAACGCTTCGGAGGCTTTGAAAACATTGACGAAAGCGCAGTTTTTCCATCAGAAAAAAATGGCGATGCTGTTACCATGAAAATATACAACGTGGCCCGCACAGCAGCGGTTTATAGTGTAAAAAAATGATGTTTTCTGAAAAAAAATGTTGCACAATTAAAAATAATGTATAACTTTGCAAGTTGGAAACAACTTTTAATAATTGGAAACAACTTTAAAAATTAAATATCATGAAAAAATTTACATTAGTAGCAGCATTATTGCTGATTAGCGTTTTCGCTTTTGCACAGAAACCAGTCAGATTTGGTGTTTATGTAGGTGAAGCAACTCCTTTTGGCGACATGGCAAGTGGTGTAGCCAAGAAGACATCAGATTACCCATTGGGAGATCTTTCGAAATGGGCTCTGTCAAATGTCAAAGAAGGTACAGACGGTTATGCAGGTCTCGGTTTTAATGTCGGATTCGATGTCACAGTGACTCTTCCTGTTGAAGGTCTTGGCGTTTTCGGCGGCATCGATATCTTCTATAACCTGAACAACTCAGCTTTGAGAGATGCTTTGGACGAGTATGCAAGAAATGAAGTTAAAGTGGTAGACTATGTATCAGAAGTCAATTACGTCAAGCCTCATTTCATCAATATCCCGATTTTGTTCGGTTTGAATTATCTCCACAACTTCAACCATATTGTTGGTATCTGGGGTGAGGCAGGTTTGGGTCCTAACTTCAGAATGATCTCGAGATATGAAAAGAAAACCGACTACAACAGAGCAATGGATATTATGCTTCCAGACGGTGAAATTGTCACATGCATTGAGAAAATAGAAGGTGCGACATATAAGAGCGCTGTTACCTTGGGATTTAAAATCGGCGCAGGCGTAATGCTTTGGAACAGAATGAGCATTGGCATTGACTACTACAATATGGGAAAAGCCAAGATTGAAGCTACTGGAGTTTATGAGCTGGGTGGCACCGATTATGCTGATAAGATATATACCAGCAAGACAATCAAGGGTGATAATGCATTATCAGCCTCAGAGCTTGTGGTAAGAGTCGGTTACCACTTCTAAAAACAAAAGAAAAGTTATCAACGGTGTTGATAACTTTTTTTTATGTTGATAAATAAATGTCGAAGATATTCAGAAAACACTTAACTTTGCGAAGTGTTTGACAACTAAACTAAAAAAAGATAAAGAGAGGATGCCGAAAATCTCATATAGAGTAGGCGTAATTAAAATTATTAAAAGATGAAAAAATTATTCATTACAATCGCATTCGTAGCAGCAGCTATGTTCGCAAACGCACAGTTCTTTGTAGGTGGTGGCCTCGGTCTCACAACAGAAGGTGGTAAAACAAAAATGTCAGGCAATGGCGTGACAGTTGAAGCAGACGCTCCTAAATCATTTGGATTCCAATTTGTTCCAACAGTTGGTTACATGTTCAACGACAATATCGGTGTCGGTCTTGATTTAGGTTTTGGTTTCTCAAAAACAGTTCAAGACAACTTAGTTGATGCTGATAACGATAAGTACAAAGAGACAACAAAGACAACAACAATTGCTTTTGCTCCTTTCTTCCGTTATGTGTTCGCAGAAGTTGACAACTTCAAGTTCTACTGCGATGCTAAGTTCGCTTTCGCATCATCAAAACCAAAAATTAAAGATGAGTATTCAGATTTGAACCTCACAATTGAGGCTGATGGTCCAAAAATGACAGGCATTGCAGTTGGCGTTATCCCTGGTATTCAGTACAACTTCACAGATCACATTTCAGTCAATGCTAAACTCAACCTGTTGAGCCTTGGTTACACAACAGCTAAGCGTACCCAGGAAGCAAATGGTACAAAATTCACCCAAACAACCAACAACTTCGGCTTTGGCATTAACGAACCAACAGACTTCGAATTTGGTTTCTTCTACACATTCTAATATCTGAAGTGTAATTATAAAAAAAAGGCGCTGAAACTCAGCGCCTTTTTTTATTTGCAACCCTCACAGCCGCCATCGCAACTGCCACTGTCGCAGCCGCCACCGCAATGGCTACAGCCTCCTCCGAGGTCTTCCTCCTTGAGCTCGCGAACAGCAAGAATCTCGCCCTCGAAGTAGAGCGGCACGCCGGCCAACTCATGGTTGAAGTCGATCTCAACGAGTTCGAGGCTCACTTTCTTGATTTTGCCTGGCATGATGCCGTTGCCCACATTGAACTGCAATGTGTTGCCTTCCTTGCAATGCTCGCTGAGCTTGCCGTTCTCGTCAAGAAACATGTCTTTCTTCACTGTGAAAACCATGTCTGGGTTGTACTCGCCGTAACCTTCGGCAGGAGTGAGGTGGAAACCGTATTTGTCGCCTGGCTCGAGACCTTGCAGACATTCCTCAAAGCGTGGGAGGAACATGCCATGGCCGAAAATCGCCTCCAAAGGTTTCTCTTTTGTCGCCTGGTCAATGACCGGACCGTCTTTTGTGTCGTTGTGCAACGTGTAAGTCAACGTTACAAATGTGTTATTCGCTACTTTCATAATTTGATAAAATTAATACTCTTTTAACTTTCCTCTTTTAACTTTTAACTAATAAACCCCAAACACCTTCCTTATCACCCATTCTATTGTAATTAATGCTAAGATGCTGACAAACAGCCATTTAAGGTTTATGAGGTCGTCGTAACGCGTCTTCTGACGTGAAACCGAGGTGATGCGCTCATCGTTTTGTAAATCTTCTGTAAGTTGTTGTATGTCAGTGATATAGTAGTGTCTTCCGCCTGTCTGAGCCGCTAAAGAGCGCATGCGTTCGATATCGGCTGTAAGGTCTTGTTTCTCGATGCCTATAGATTCCACCGTGAAGATGCCGTTGGCATTGTATTCGACACCGCCATAAGATGTGTGTGCGCGGTATTTGTAGATGCCCTCAGGCAACATGCCGATGTTCAAATTGTAATTGCTTTCACCCTTTGAAAACACGTAATCGTACGTTGTTGAGAAGCTGTGTACATCGTCTTTCTGGGTTATCGTAATAAATAAATCCGGCTCATTGACCAGTTCCCTGCTCGGGTTTCGCAATTCTGCGGAAATGCTGATGTTTTCAGTGTTCAGATAATTATCTTTGTGGTTGACAATCAGTTCCTTATCCTTCTCGGTGAGCAGATATTTCACCGTTTTGCTGAATATCTCGTTGAATCCGTCGTTGTTTTTGTGCTGGAAATATTCGTACAGTTTCCAGCGCCAGCAGCCTGTTCCGAAGAGAAACGCCTGTTTGTTGCCGTCGTTATCGTTGGCGAACGCCAGCAGTGGGAGAGGCGTCTCCACATCCATCATATTCATGTTGAGCAGCACGTCATGGCGGCCGTTGAACGTGATTTCGGAATGTGGCAGCGACAGCGGCGGATATGAATGTATCTCGTTTTTGATGTCGGAATTGATGGTAAACAGTCCGAAAGCATTGTTAAACCTGGCTTTCACGTCGAGGTTGGTGTTTGCCGCGCCACGTCTTATGGTAACGATATCCTGTGATTTGTTGAATGCGTCGAAATTGGTGTTCGCGCCGATTATCTGTAGAGACGCACGGCCGTGCGTCTCTACAGATAATTGGTGGTATATCACCAAATCATAATTATCAATATCATCGACATTATCATATACCACATCGAATTCAAAATGATCATCCAATGCCGATTTTATTGCGGCGATGTCGGGATGCGGCGCACGGGCGATGCACAGGACACGATATTTTTTGTCGGTCACGGTGATGAATACGCGACGCGATGATTCCGTTTGTAGAGACGTGCCATGAAGCGTCTCTACATTGATGTCAATTTGTTTCGTGCCTTCATTGCCGGAATCAATATTGAAATCAAAGGTTTTCGAGAATCGGTTCGAGGTCACCGGAATAGTGACGTTTTCCACTTCGACACCATCCATCTTCACTGTGATATTCATGTCTTTGCCCTTGTTATTCAATGCGTTGGCGGTCACACGAAGCGGAAACAGCATGTTAGCCTGCACCGTCTTGTTGCATTTCACGTCCTTGATGGTCATCGAAGGGTGGGCAACGGTGTCGCCAAGGGTCACGGAAAATATCGGGAATGGATAGTTTTCAATCGTCAATTCCGGGTTAACACCTTGATTTACAATGCCATCAGAGAGCAAAACGACTGCACCTACGTTACGTTTGTAATACTGGCGTGCTATGGTGTTTAATGCCTCTGAAATATTGGTGTATTGGTCACCAAACCCATGATAATCAACGCTATAATGCTTTTCTAATGCGTTTTTCACAGAATCGACGCTTTGCGGATATTCCACCATTGACTCGGAATTGTCTTGGGCAAAAACGATGATAGGTTTCTCTATCTTGTTGATTTTCTGTTTGATATATGGGTTTATGAATAACATCACCACTGTGGCGACGACAATTGTCCTTAAAGCGAAAAGCAAAACGGTGAGTCCCTTGCTGTATTTCTTCGAAAACAGATACAGCAGTGAAGCGTAAACCGCACCTATTGCTAATGCCATAATAATCAACCACATAGTTTGTGTGAAAATTTTTTTGCAAAAATACAAAAAAAATCAATCGCTCACCGTCATTTCGACTGAAGCGGAATGAAATGTAGCGAAATGGAGAAATCTCCTTCATTTTAATCCGTCATTTCGACTGAAGTGCAATGAAATGGAACGGAATGGAGAAATCTCATACAATTGGTGGAGATTTTTTCACCAAAGGTGAAAGCTCTCGCTTTGCTCGGGTCTCGACTCCACTTCGTTTCGCTCGAAATGACGTAAACCAATTCGTCATTTCGACTGGAGTGCAATGAAATGGAACGGAATGGAGAAATCTCATACAATTGGTGGAGATTTCTCGACTTCACTCCGTTACGCTCGAAATGACGAACACAATGAAAATAATAAACAAAATGAAAAAGTTATTCCTATTTATATTATTGAGTATCAGTGCAATAGCATTTGCACAGAATAAAAATGTGAAGCAGGCCGAGACATCGCAGAAGCTTGCCACCACGATGTATCTCATCGAGAATTTCTATGTTGACACTGTTGACATGCCGAAACTGACAGAAGAGGCCGTCATAGCGATGTTGAAGAGTCTCGACCCGCACAGTGCCTACATCGCCGCAAAAGATGTCCAGAAGGCCAATGAGGAGCTTGAAGGCAGTTTCGAAGGCATAGGCGTGACATATCAGATTTTAAGAGACACCATCCTTGTCGTCTCCGCCGTGCCTGGCGGCCCGTCGGAGAAAGTCGGTATCATGGCGGGCGACCGTATCGTGACCATCGACGGAGAAGATGCATTTGGAAAAAAGATAAACACCGAATATGTCACCAGTCATCTGCGTGGCAAGAAAGGCTCAAAGGTGGTGCTCGGCATCCAGCGTGGAGACGATGCCGAGCTCATTGAATTTGAAGTTGTTAGAGATAAAATACCGTTGAAAAGCATCAACTCATATTTCATGGTTGACAAGAAAATAGGGTATATAAAACTTGACAGGTTCGCCAAAGAGTCGGTGGAGGAGTTTGAGGCTGCGCTGGCCGACCTGAAGAAACAAGGTATGCAGTCGCTGATTTTCGATTTGAGAGGCAACGGCGGCGGCTATCTGCAGACGGCATTCGGTATGGGCAACGAGTTCCTTGGAAGCGATAAAACCGTAGTGTTTACCGAGGGTTTGAAGAGTCCGAAGCAGATTCTGAACACCGACAGAAACGGTGACTTCCGCGATGGCAGGCTTGTGGTCTTGATTGACGAGGGCAGTGCTTCGGCAAGCGAGATCGTGTCGGGAGCCATCCAAGACTGGGATAGGGGTGTGCTCATCGGTCGCCGTTCGTTCGGCAAGGGACTGGTGCAGAGACCGTTCAACCTTCCTGACGGAGCACAGATACGCCTCACCACGGCACGTTACTACACCCCGACAGGACGTTGCATCCAGCGTTCCTACGAGAAGGGCTCGGAAGACTATTTCAAGGAGATGACGAAGCGGCTGGAACATGGCGAGTATTACCATGCCGACAGCATACAATTTCCTGATTCACTGAAGTATTACACACTCAACAGTGGCAGGACGGTGTATGGCGGCGGAGGCATCATGCCCGACATTTTCATGCCGGTCGACACTACTAATACCACCAAGCTTTTCACCGATTTGGTGAGGAAAAACGTGTTCAACAGCTATTGTATCGACTATGTTTTGGCTAACAGGGACAATATCAATAAGGATTATCCGAAATTTGAGAAATATAACAAGAATTTCGAGGTCGACGATGCCATGATAGGGGAGTTTAAGAAAATTGCGGAGAGCAAAGGCGTGACATGGAATGACGAGCAGTTCGAGCGCTCGGAGAATTGGATAAAGTTGAGAATCAAAGGGATGATAGCCCAGGACGTTTGGAATATCGACAAATTCTACCAGGTCGTGGCAGGTGACGACAAGATGATTCAGAAGGCTGCCGAGGTCTTGAATTCGAAAAAAGAATATGAGAAAATATTAAGGAAATGACGTCATTTTTGAAAAAAGTTTAAAAAAAAGAACGCCAATTAAAAAATAATGTGTAATTTTGTAGTTTGTAAAATTTAAACTTAATCCGAAAGAAAATATTAAGAAAGAAAAAATTAACAAATTTAATTTTAAAAACATGAAAAAAAATCAACTCAGAAAACTCGCAATGGCATTGGTAGTCATCATGTTTGGCTTCCAGGCTTTTGCACAAGGTCGTATCGATCTTGCCCCTAAGGGAACAAGAGCTCCTGAGGCACAGAACGTGTCAATGAGCGGTTTTACTGCATCATTCTCATTCAACAGCATTGAGAGCGAGCAGGTTTCAACAGAGAGAGGTAATTTCTCTATCATCACAATGGGCAATTCGGTCGCTGGTGGTAACATCGGCGAACCAGAGGTTCCAGTAAATCGTGAACTTATCGCTGTTCCTTTTGGTGCAAATCCAGTTGTGACAGTTAAGAATTACACAGTTAAGGAGTACAATCTCGCTGACTATGGTATCGAGAGAATCTATCCTCATCAGGCTTCAGTTAGCAAGAGCGAGAAAAATCCTAAGTTTGTTTACAACGAGGCAGCATATGAAGCTAAAGGTTACAACGAGGAACTCCCACTCGCAATGGTTACAGTGATGGGAACAATGCGTGGTATCCAGATTGGCGCTCTCCAGCTCAACGCAGTGAGATACAATCCTTCAGCAAACACCATCCGTGTTTACAATGACATCGAACTCGAGGTGACATTTGAGGACGCTGACCTCGCTCTCACAGAGAAGACATTGGTCAACACATATAGCCCTTACTTCAGAACAGTTTATTCAGCATTGTTCAATGAGAGAGCTATCCTTGACATTTACGACGAGCACCCGGACCTCTGGGCAGTTCCAGTAAAGATGTTGGTTGTTGCCAACCGTATGTTTGAGGACGCAATGCAGCCATGGATCACATGGAAGACAGAAAAAGGTTTCGTAATGGATGTCAACTACACCGATGAAATCGGAACAACAGCTTCTGCTATCAAGACCTTCATCACCGACAAATACAATGAGGGTGTTGCAAACGGTCAGGCTCCTACATTCATCATCATCATTGGTGACCAGAACCAGGTTCCACAGTCACAGATGGGTTCGGCAACACACAAAGTTACAGACCTTTATTACTATGCAGTTGCAGGTAACGATGTGTTTGGCGATATGTTCCACAGCCGTTTCACATGCGAGACAGTTCAGGAGTTCCAGAATGTTCTCGACAAATCTATGATGTATGAACAGTACACCATGCAGGATCCGTCATATCTGAGCAATGTTCTTCTTATCGCCGGTTGGGACGGCAGCTGGAATCCGAGAATCGGCAAGCCAACCATCCAGTATGCAACAAACTATTACTACAATGCAGCACATGGATTTGTTCAAGTCAACGAATTCTTGGAGCAGCCTTACAACAACCCATACGCAAGTATGAACACTGGTGTCAACTTCGTGAACTATACTGCTCACGGTGGTGATACAAGCTGGTCAGATCCATCATTCTCAGTGAGCGATGTCAACTCATTGACAAACAACGGTAAATACTTCCTCGCAATGGGTAACTGCTGCTTGGCCGCTAACTGGGGTTATTCAAGCAAGAGCTTGGGTGAGGCTATGATTATCGCTCAGAACAAGGGTGCATACGCATACATCGGCTCACCTGTTGAAACATATTGGTATGAAGACTACTATTTTGGAGTAGGTGCAACAAACACCATGAACCAGATGCCTACATACGAAGGCTCAACAATGGGTACTTATGATGCACAGTTCCGTGATGACTGGAACTGCATTACAGCTGTTCCATACGTTGGTAACCTCGCAGTGGCATACGCACACGCAAACGGTTATCAGAGCAGCTCAACAGCTACTGACCAGTACTACTGGGAAGCATATCACGTTCTCGGTGACGGTTCTGTGACTCCATATCACGTAAATCCTGTTGCAAACAACGTATCACACCTTCCAACCCTTCCAATAGGTAATGAAACATACGAAGTTACAGCCGATCCAGGTTCATACGTTGGTATTTCAAAGGACGGTGAGCTTTGTGGCGCTGGTGAAATCGGTGAAGATGGCGTTGCTTTGATTCCGATTGAGCCAGTCACATCAGGCGGTGACGTGAAGATCGTTGTCACACATCCACAGCGTCAGCCATACGTTGCTGTCGTTCCTGCTGCAGCAATGACAGGCGCTTACGTCGCTGTTGACTCATACGAATTGAGTGCTGAACAGGCTAACTACGGCGAGACAGTTGATATGAACATCGTATTGAAGAACGTCGGTACACAGACTGCAAACAACATCACAGCTACACTTACAACAGAATGCGAATATGTTACAATCTCATCAGCTAGCGCATCACTCCCTTCATTGGAGCCGGATGCAACAGCTACAGCCCAGGGCTTCCAGTTTGCAGTTGCAGAGAACGTCCCGGATGGCACAAAAGCACAGTTCTACCTCGATGTGACAGACGGTACAGACACATGGCAGGGCAAATTCAAGGTTACTCTCCATGCTCCAGTCGTTACTATGGATGAAATGACAGTTTCAGAGACAAATCTTGAATTGACATTCAAGAACGAGGGTACAGCACCATTCGTGGGTGGCACATTGAATATCACAAGCTGCTCACCAGACCTCGTGTTCACACCAGACGCATTTACATTCACCGATGCAGTCGCTGGTGGCGAGTCAATCACTTTCACAGCAGCTTACACAGTCGATCCAAGTGTTGAGTTGGGTACAACATTTGAAGTTGCATACGAAATGACAAGCGGCATGTTAAATGTTTCAGATATCATCACAGTTTCTTACGGTTCAATCCAGGAGAACTTTGAATCAGGCGAGTTCGGCGACGGATGGACATTCAGCCAGACAAACGCATGGACAATCGTCGACGGCGGTAGAGGCAAGTGCGCAAAATCAATGAACGCCGGTATCGCAAATTCAGACTACAGCGCAACATTGACAGTCAATGTTCTTGCAGCTGGTAACCTTACATTCATGTACAAGGTATCGAGCGAGATTTCATCATCAGGTACTATGTATGATAAGCTTACATTCTACATGGATAACCAGGAGAAAGGCCAGTGGGCAGGCAATGTCGATTGGACAGAGTTCTCACAGCCAGTGACAACAGGAACCCACACATTCAAGTGGAGCTACAGCAAAGACGGCTCAGTGAACAGCGGTGATGACTGCGCATGGATCGACAATATCGTATTCCCACCAACAAACGTCATCACATTCATCGCTCCTGCTACAGACCTTGATGCTCAAGTTGAAGGCGCTAACGTGGCCCTCAGATGGAACGCATCAGCTGACGCTGACAAGTACATCGTGAAACGTGATGATGAGACAGTTGGTGAAACAATGGGCACATCATTCGACGATGTCCTTCCACACGACGGCGTGTACAAATACGCAGTGTATGCAGCAAAGAACGAAGGTCAAATGTCAACACCTGTCATGATAATCGTAGAAGCTGAATTTGACGGTGTCATCGACGCTCAAGAAATCAATGTGAGCGTATATCCAAACCCGGCAAACGGTGTGTTGAATATCGTCACAGACGCCAATAGCTATGATTATCAGATCATCAACAGCATTGGTCAGGTTGTCATGAGCGGCAGCGCTAACGGCGCTACAACACTCAACGTCGAAGCACTGAACGGTGTTTACTTCTTGAGAATCATTGCTGACGGTGATGTTATCGTAAGAAAAGTCACTGTGAAGTAAAGATTTTTTCAAAAAAAATTAAGGATGTCGGCTCACGGCATCCTTTTTTTTTGTACTTTTGCGAGTTATTAATATACACAAGGTGTAAAATTGATTATTAATTATTAAAACCATTTAATAAAACATGAGAAAAACATCATTACTAACAGCTTTGTTCCTGTTGTTCTCATTTATGGGATTCGCACAGGAATGGCATGGAATCACAAGTGATTCACCAAAAGCAATGAAGAAAACTTTGGTTTCTTCGACAGAAAACGAAATCGTTGTTGAGGTAAACCTCGACGGTTTCTACACACAGAATGTGACAACTCCTAACGGCAAGCAGGTTATGGTGAGCGTCGACAAGATGGCTACCGAGCTTGAGGCCGGAGCACCACAGCTCCCATACGATGTCGTGTCAGTGATTATCGGCGACATGGCAGAGATGAAGGTCGCTGTCGTCAATTCAAACTACGTTGACTATGAGAATGTTGAGGTGGCTCCTTCAAAGGGTAACTTCAGCCGTCAGATCAATCCTGAAGATGTGGATTACACATACGGTGCAATGTACCAGCAGGACGCTTTTTGGCCGGCAACACAGGCTACACTTGATGCTCCTTACATCATGAGAGACTTCCGTGGACAGAACATCTTGGTTCGCCCATTCGCATACAACCCTGTGACAAAGACATTGCGTGTTTACACCAACATGACAATTGTCATGACCAAGGTCAGCGACAACGGTGAGAACCAGAAGGTTGCACGCAGAAGCAACACAATCAAGGTCGATCCGGAACAGAAGGCTCAGTACGACCGTCGTTTCATCAACTTCGGTGAGACTGGCGCCAGATACACCTTCGATGAGGACTTCGGCGAGATGCTTATCATCTGCACAGACGCTTACATGAGCAATCTTCAACCATTGGTGGAGTGGAAGAACAAATCAGGCCGTCCTACCACTATGGTGAGCTTGACAACAGCTGGTGGCAACAACATTGAAAACATCAAGAGTTATGTCAGCAGTTTCTATAACGACCCATCACACAACCTTGAGTTCCTCCTTTTGGTCGGTGAGTTCAACGACATCACTCCAAAGAATGGTGGCTATGGCTCAGGTGGTACTTGCTATTCAGACAACTATCTTGGAAAACTTGAAGGCAATGATGACTATCTGGAGGTTTTGGTCGGCCGTTTCTCAGTGGCAAATGCCGCTGACGCTGATTTGCAGGTGAGCAAGACCATTTACTACGAACGTGATATCCAGGCTGGTGCAGCATGGGTTAACAAAGGTATGGGTATCGGTTATTATGGCGCAGGTAGCGGTCACTATGGTGAGGACGACTATCAGCATATCGACTATATCCGTGACACCCTGTTGCACTACACATACGCACAGGTGACAGAGCACCACGGCGGTAACGGCGGTGACGCAAGCGTCGCGACAATCAGCGGTACCACCAACCAGGGTATCAGCATCATCAACTACTGCAACCACGGTAGCTGGGACAGCTGGGGCGTGGCAAACTACAGCGTCAGCAATGTCTCTGCATTGACAAACGACGGCATGCTTCCTGTGGTCTGGTCTGTGGCTTGCTCAAACGGTGAGTTCGACCACCCGACATGTTTCGCAGAATCATGGCTCCGCGCAAAGAACAATGCAACAGGTGCTCCTACAGGTGCTGTAGCAGGTATGTTCTCATACGTCTCACAGCCTTGGGTTCCTCCAATGTACGGTCAGGACGAGATGGTTGACATCTTGACAGGATGGCATAGCGCTGACCAGTTCAACCACACTATCGGCGGTGCTTCATTGAACGGCAGTATGTATGTCCGCGATATGGCTCCAGGCGATTCATACCAGACATTCAATACATGGCTTCTCTTCGGTGACCCGTCATCATTGATCCGCACCGACATCCCGACAGCTATGAACGTCACAGCATCACCTTCAGTGTTGATGCTCGGCATGACAGAACTCGAACTCACAGTTGATGCAGACTACGCTATCGCAACATTATCAATGGACGGCGAGATCATCGCATCACAGAGAGTTATCAACGGTCAGTGCACAATGCAGTTCCCGGCTTTGTCGAATGTTGGCGATGCCGAACTCGTTATCGTCGGCTATAACAAAGAGACTTATATGGGCTCTATCGAAGTGGTTCCTGCAGAAGGCGCATATCTGACAGTGAACGGCTATGAGATGAATGTCCCTCAGGCTAACTATGGCGAGACTGTTGACATGTCTGTCAATTTCAAGAATGTCGGTGTTGAGGTTGCAAATAACATCACCGCCACACTTTCAACAGAAAGCGAATATATAGACATCACTTCAGCTGAAGGCACAATCGCCACAATCAATCCTGATCAGGTCTTGACAGTGGATGGCTTCCAGTTTACAGTTGCAAACGATGTGCCAGATGAAACAATAGAGCAGATTGATGTCACCATCACTGACGGAACAAATGTTTGGACCGGTAAAATGATGGTCCAGCTTCATGCTCCAATACTCCAGGTGGAGAGCCTTACAATTAATGACAGTGACGTGGAATTCACATTCGCAAATGTCGGTACAGCTCCATTCTACGGTGCGACATTGAACCTCACAAGCTGCTCACCTGATTTGGTGTTCAGCCCTGAGTCAATGACTGTAGATGAAGTAGTTGGTGGCGGTGAGACACTCTCAATGTTGTCAAATTACACTGTTGCTGCAACAGTTGAGCCAGGTACAACATTCGAAGTGGCCTACACATTCAGTACAGGTCTCTTCGAGATCCAAGACATCTTCGTGTTGAGCTACGGCACCATCATGGAAAACTTTGAGTCAGGTTCATTCAGCAGTGACTGGACATTCAGCACAAACAACGCATGGATTATCGTTGATGGTGGCACAAAGGGAACAAAATGCGCCAAATCGACCAATGAAGGCATCGGCAATTCGGACTATGCGGCAACATTGACGGTTGATATCCTCGCCGCAGGTGATATGACATTCATGTACAAGGTGTCATCAGAGAACAACTACGACTTCCTCCGCTTCTACATGGACAACCAGAAGAAAGCTGAGTGGAGCGGCACATCAATGACAGGTTTTGAACAATATACACAGGCTGTGACAGCAGGTCAGCACACATTCAAGTGGGAGTACCACAAAGACAGCTCTGTAAACGGTGGCAGCGACTGCGCATGGATTGACGACATCATCTTCCCACCAACCAACGTGTTCACATTCTTGGCTCCAGCTACAGATCTCGTGGCAGCAGTTGACGGTGCCAATGTCAACCTCACATGGACAGCATCAGCTGACGCAGACAAGTACATCGTGAAACGTGACGGTGAGGTTGTCGGTGAGACGACACAGACCACTTTCGGTGATGTTTTGCCACACGACGGCATCTACATGTATGCAGTGTTTGCTGCAAAGAACAACGGTCAGATGTCGACACCTGTCAATGTTACAATCGAGGCATCATTCGACGGTGTTGATGAGGCTCAGGAAGTCAGCGTGAGCGTATATCCTAACCCGGCACACGAAGTCCTGTATATCATGACAAACGGCAACGTTGAGTATCAGATGATTAACAGCGTAGGTCAGGTGGTGATGAGCGGCAACGTTGAGGGCAGCGCACAAATCAACGTGAGCGGTCTCAACAGCGGCGTTTATTTCCTGAAAGTTGACGCTAACATCCAGAAAATCGTTATCAAATAACTGATTTTTTGAAAAATATGAAGGACGTCGGCTACGGCGTCCTTTTTTTTATTATCTTTGCAAAAAATTATTTACTATGAAAAAACTGTTATTAGTAGCTATCAGCTTGATGTTCATGCAGTTGTCGTTTGCACAAGATTGGAACGCGCAGCTTGTTACATCAACAGATAAAGAGGTCGTGGTTGAACTCAATGTCAATGGATTCAACACAAACACAGTGACGACACCAAACGGTGATGAAATCGTCATTACAAGCAAGAAGATGTTCAACTTGGCACAGGCTGGTGAGCCTAACATGCCGAGTGTGGTGATTCCAGCTGTCATCGGCGACAATGCTTTGATGGATGTGGAAGTCATCGATTCACAGTATGTTGAGTATCAGAATGTTGAGATTGCTCCATCGAAAGGCGATTTTCCGAGAAGTATCGATCCCGAGGATGTGCCTTACACGTATGGCGCGATGTATCAACAGGATGCATTCTATCCGGCACAGCTGGCACATCTCGACGAGCCTTATATCCATCGTGATGTGAGAGGGCAGAACATGGTCGTTACACCTTATTCGTATAATGCGGTGACAAAGACCTTGAGAGTTTACAACCACATGGTTTTAAGAATGAAGACCGTGGGCACCGACGATAGGAATGTGTTTGAAAACCGCACAAAGTCAGCAGCTGTCGATCGTGAATTCAACAAGATGTACCAGCGCAGATACATCAACTATAATGAGACAATGTCGAGGTATACCTCAATTGCCGACGACGGCGAGCTGCTCATCATCTGCCATGATGACTTCATGACTGCCATGGAGCCTTTCGTGGCATGGAAGAAACAGATCGGCCGTCCTACTACTATGGTGGGCACTTCTGTGACAGGCAATAATGCCAATGCCATCAAGACATATATACAGTCTTATTATGCGGAGCATCCTAACATGACAGACATTCTGCTTGTCGGTGATGTGACACAGATTCCTGGAGTGTATATCTCAGCAGGCTCGGGCTGGAACAACTATTCGGGCTATGGCGATTTGCAATATGGTCAGTTGGCAGGTAACGACTATTACAACGAGGTTATCGTGGGCCGTTTCTGCTGTGAGACAGAGGCTCAGGTGACAAATCACGTCAACAAAGTGTTGAATTATGAACGTGACCTGGATGAGACAGCCACTTGGCTCAGTGTCGGACAGGGCGTGAGCAAGAACGAAGGAGCAGGCTCAGGTCATAATGGCGGTGAGGCCGACTATGTGCATATCGACAACATCAACAACGACCTGTTGAACTACAACTATACTGAGGTGCACCGTGACTATCAGGGTGTTAGTGGCGTTACGTCGAGTGCGGCAATAGTAAGCCAGCATATCAACGATGGCGTGAGTATCATCAACTACTGCAACCACGGAAACATCACATTGTGGGGCGTTTTCAACTACAACAACAACAACGTCAACGCATTGACCAACGACTACAAGCTGCCATATATCATCTCTGTAGCCTGCCTTAACGGAAAATACGATCATAGCGGACCGTGTTTTGCTGAGGCATGGATGCGTGCAACCAACAACAGCACAGGCAACCCGACAGGCGCAATCGGTGGAATGTTCTCATATATCGAACAGCCTTGGACACCACCACAAGACGGTCAGGACGAGATGGTCGACGTCCTTGTGGAGTCATACAGCAACAACATCCGTCACACAATGGGAGGAGTCTCAGTCAACGGAAATATGAAGGTTTTGGATATGGGTGCCAACAGCAACCCTAACAAAGGCACCTACAATACTTGGATTTTGTTTGGCGACCCAACATTGACATTGCGTAACGCCACACCGGCAGTGATGAATGTAACCGCAGCCACAACGATGAGAGGTGATGACACCAACTTTGATGTAAATGTGACCAACGGTGAAGGCGCTTTGGCAACATTGACATTCAACGGTGAGATTTTAGGCTCTGCTGTGGTAGAGAATGGTGTTGCCAACATCACATTCCCTGCAACAGGCACAACAGGTACAGCCACTCTGACAGTGTTTGGCTACAACAAGAAGACATACGTCACCACGGTGGAGATCACCGACGGAACCACACCGACACCGTTGCTGGTGATTGCCATTGCAGATCCTGAGAATTTGACACTTGGAGAGACAACAACATTAACAGCCAATGCCAATGGTGGAACTGGCAATTACACCTACGAATGGGAGCCTTCGGCAAGCATCGCGGACCCGACAGCGGCTTCAACAACGGCAACTCCAACAGAGATAGGAGAGATTGTCTATGTCGTTACGGTGAATGATGGCGTACAGACAGCATCAGCTGACGTGACAGTTGTGGTGCATGATCCACAGCCTGTGGTGTGCCCGAAACCAAGACATTTTAGTGGCATGGATTATTTCGATGAAGATGAAATAGGAGCCAGATTGTCGTGGGATGCAGCTGATTATGAATATACCCTCGACAGATTCGAGATATACAGAAGCGAAAACGGTATCGACTTTGATCTGGTTCAGCGTATTGTCAACACACCATCATTAACACATTATGAAGTTGTGGATGTTGTAAAATTGCCAGGTGTCTACACATATAGAATCGTAGCATTCTATCAGAATGACTGTGAGTCGGATTATGCGGAGATTGAGGTTGAAGTGACTGGCGATGACAACGTGGGTGAGGCTTTGGCAGCCAATGTGGCTATGTATCCTAACCCGACATCGGGCATGGTGACAATCAAGGCTGAGTCGATGCGTCAATTGACAATCGCCAACATGATGGGACAGACTTTGATGACACAAACTATTGACAATGATGAAGTGGTGCTTGATATGAGTTCGTTTGAAAATGGAATGTATCTGGTCAACATCATCACTGACAATGGCAATGTAGTTAAAGTTTTGAATGTCTTAAGATAATGGAAATCAAGTTTATAGGCGCAGCGCGCGAAGTTACAGGCAGCAAACATCTTCTTGTCACCGACAAGGGCAAGAAGCTGCTGCTTGACTGCGGTATGTTTCAGGGCAAAGGCTTGGAAACCGATGCCATGAACCGCAACATCATGGTGGAGCCTTCGGAGATCGACTGTATCATCCTGACACATGCACATATCGACCATTCGGGGCTTATACCTTATTTTTATAAGCGAGGGTTCCGTGGCTCGGTGATATGCACTCACGCCACCCGCGAGCTGTGCTCTATAATGCTTCCCGACAGCGGTTTCATCCAAGAAAACGATACCCATTGGTTCAATAAGAAACGCTCACGTCAGGGGTTGAAGCCGGTGCAGCCAATCTATACTGAGAAAGACGCCCGTGACTGTATGGAGCTCTTTATCGCCACGGAGGCGAACCGTCGTTTTTACATCGACAACAATATCAGTGTGAAGTTTTACAACACCGGTCACATGCTCGGCAGCGCTTGCGCCACCATCAGAATCGACGAAAACGGACATATCACGCAGATAGGATATACTGGCGACATAGGGCGTTACAACAGCTATCTTCTGAAGTCGCCGTACGCTTTTCCGCAATGCGACTACGTTATCACAGAGAGTACTTACGGTGACAGGCTTCATCAGGAGAGAGAAGGCGCTGAGGAGAAACTTTTGGATATTATTGAAGACACTTGCGTAAAGAAAAAAGGCAAGCTCATCATCCCATCGTTTGCCATCGGCAGGACACAGGAGATAGTCTATATCCTAAATAACTTCTACAACGCCAATCAGTTACCTAAGATACCGGTATATGTCGACAGTCCGTTGGCCGTCAATGCCACCGAGATCTTCAAGATGCACCTCGACCAGTTCAACAAAGACGTGGCGGAGGTGTTGCGTTACGACGATGACCCGTTTGGCTTCAACAGTCTGCATTACATCACCGATGTGGCAAAGAGCAAAGCGTTGAACGAATCGAAGGAGCCGTGCATCATCATCTCGGCATCGGGCATGATGGAGGCAGGTCGTGTGAAACACCATCTGGCGAATAACATTGACAATCCCAAGAACGCGGTGTTGTCTATAGGTTATTGCGCTCCGACGACATTAGGCGCGCGCATCGTGTCAGGAGAGAAGGATGTGTCAATTTTCGGTATGCCACACAAAGTTAACGCTGACGTGTACAGCATCGACTCTTTCAGCGGTCACGGCGACTACAGCGAGATGGGTGAGTATCTGAAATGCCAAAACCCCGACAAGGTGAAGAAGGTGTTTATCGTCCATGGCGAGGCCAAGGTACAGGAGAAATACGCACAATATCTCAAGGAAAACAACGGTTTCAATGATATTGTGATTCCGGAGCCCGGGGAAACGTTTAAACTTTAGGTTACGATTCTTGTTAAGAGATAAAAGTTAAAAGAGTTTAATGTCATTAATCTTAAATTCTTTTAACTTTTTCTCTTTTCTTTTTCTAACTTTTTTGTATTTTTGCAGCCTGAAAGGCGATTGTCGCGGGCTGGCGCAAGTCAGCGTGAGGAAAGTCGGGACAGCACAGAGCACCATACTTCCTAACGGGAAGGCGTTGGAGACAACGACAGCAAGTGCCACAGAAAATTACCGCCCCCAAGGGTAAGGGTGAAAACGCGAGGTAAGAGCTCACGCATTGCCATGGTGACACGGCAGTGAGGTAAACCTTATGGGCTGCAAGACCAAATATACCGGCGTCAGAGGGTCGCTCGCCCGAGCCGGGAGGGTAGGTTGCTAAAGACAAGCGGTGACGCTTGCCTTAGAGAAATGACAATCATTCCGCAAGGAATACAGAATCCCGCTTATGCCTTTCCTTTTTTGCCTCTGGGTTTTTCGGAATCCAGAGGCAAAATTTTTATAATAAAATTGAAAATTTCTCGTTTATTATTCATATATTCGCAAAAAATTTCGTCATTATGACAAACGACAGAAAAATTATTATTTTAACTATATTGGTTTTGTTTGTAACTCTTTCATTATCAGCGCAAAAGAGATGGGAGAACTACGAACCCGAACAGGTGTTCCAAGAGGCCAAACTGCTGTTCGACAATCAGAATTTCAGCTCGGCGGCAGAACTATTCCATCAATATCTTGACATGACAGAGGGACAGGATACACAGAAGACTGTCGAGGCCAAGTTCTATGAGGCTGCATGTTCGTCGTATATGGGTGCCGGTGAACAACAGCTTATGCTTTTTTCTAAAGAGAACCCTACCAGCACTTTTGCCGTGAAAGCAGACTTCATGTATGCCAACATGATGTTCAACAACAGAAAATACCGCGACGCGGTGAAGAAATACGAAGCCGTTGACGAAGAATGTCTTACGAACGACGAAAGAGCAGAATACTATTTCAAAAAAGGCCTCTCATACTACCAGACAGGCTCCCTCGACAAGGCTGAACCGCTGTTTTATAAGGCGGCATTTTTAGACAGCCCGTACAAAGACGATGCACGATACTACTATGCTCATATTCAATACGTTAACAAGAAATATGAGGATGCCAAATTCAATTTCAAAAAGATTGAAGACTCGCCGAAATACAAGGATGTGGTGCCGCTTTATTTGATGCAGATCGAATATGTGAACGGAAACTACGTCTTGGTTACACGCGATGCCGACGCAATCCTCAACAATGCCGAGAAGTCACGTAAAGTAGAGCTGGCGCTGATAATCGCGGAGTCGTGGTATGATCAGAAAGACTACGACAAGGCTCTCGAATACTACAACGTGGCGCGTGCCAACACACGTAAGGCGTTCCCTCGCGAGGTGGAGTTCCAGATAGGCTACTGCAAGATGAAGACCAACGACTATGAAGGCGCCATCACCAACTTCCAGAATGCCACAAAGAAAATCAACAACGACGAGCTGGCACAGTACGCCTCATATTACATGGCACAGTGCTATCTGCAGGAAGGCCAGGAAAAATTTGCCCGTAACGCCTACCTGACAGCTTACAAAGCCGATTTCGACCATGAGATGGGCGAGGACGCTTTGTTTAACTATGCAAGACTGAGTTTCATCAGCGGCGTCGACCCATTCAACGAGGCTGTTGCGCAACTCGAGGATTACATGGATAAGAATCCGTACTCGCCACGTATCGAGGAGGCCCGTCTGATGGTGATACATCTTTATCTGAACAACAAAGAATACAGCAAAGCTATCCGTGCATTGGAGCGTTATCCCGAGCTTAACGACGAAATGAAGTCCATCTATGCACGCTTGACATACGACCTTGGCATACAAAATTATAACGCCACCGATTACGACGGTGCCATAACGTATCTCACAAAGACCGTTAACAACAGAATGACCCCGTCGACGGTTAAAGCCGATGCCTTGTACTGGCTCGCCGACAGCTATATGCAGAAAAAAGACAACGCCAACGCTGAGAAACATTATGCGGCGTTTCTGAAGCTCGAAGGTGCCGGACAGTCTGACCTGCTGCCGGTAGCCTATTACAACCTCGGATATATCGCTTACGCAAAAGGCGATTTCCCTAACGCCATCAAGAACTTCAACTATTTCATCAACATGGCTAAGGGCGATAAGGAATTCGAGTCGGATGCCTGGATGCGTGTAGGTGACTGCTACTTCATGGACCGCAGCTACCAGAAAGCCATCACAGCATACAGCAACGCCATGAAGCTCGACAAGACCAATGCTGATTACGCTTTGTTCCAGCAAGGTATGGGTTACGGCGCGCTGGGCGACATGAGCAGAAAGGTCGCCTGCATGGACGAGCTTACAAAGAAACACACTACATCGTCGTTCTACGACAAGGCTTTGTATGAGAAAGGCATGGCTTATATGAGCACTAACGATCCGCGCTCGGCTATTGCGGCGTTCCGAAGGCTGGTAAACGACCGCCCGCGTTCGACATACGCACGTCAGGGATTGATGAAGATAGGAATGCTGTATTACAATGACAATCAATACGATAATGCTTTGGCTTCGCTGAAACAGGTCGTCAAAGACTACCCGAACACAGAAGAGTCGCGTGAGGCGCTTAATATCATCCGCAACATATACATGGAGCAGAACAAGACCAACGAGTTTTACGCTTTCGCTGACAGCAACGGCATACAGACCAGCGTCACTGAGCAGGATTCAGTGTCGTTTGCAACGGCGGAGAACTTCTTCCAGCAGGGTAAATATCAGGACGCTCTCAACGCTTCGGAGCAATACATTAGACAGTTTCCTAATGGAGCTTATCTGCTGAAAATCAATTACTACGGATGCACATCGTTGGAAAAATTGGGCAGAGCTAACGAAACAAAGCCATATTTGGAATACATCGTCACACAGCCCGATAACGACTATACCGACAACGCTCTGCTGAAGCTGGCAGGTATGGAGAAAACAGCCCAAAACTACCAGAAAGCGGCTGAATACTATCAGAGGTTAATGCAAATTACTGAAAATCAGAAGGTTAAGGCACAGGCGATAGAAGGTCTGATGGTATGTCAGTATAAACTTGAAAACTATGATGCGACTATCGAGCTGGGTAATGCACTTGCCACGGTGCCGAATCTGCAGCAAAGCAAGAAAAACCTGGTGAACTACTACGTAGGTAAGTCGATGTACCAGAAAGGTGACTACCGTACGGCTTTTGGAAAACTCGATGCCTGTTCCAAAAAAGAGCGCAGTGAGATGGGTGCCGACGCCGCATATCATGTGGTGCTCTGTAACTGGAAACTTAACAACCTCAATGAGGCTGAGGAGAGCGTGTTTTACATCTCCGACAACTTCAGCAACTACAGCTATTACGTGGCAATGTCGTTTGTGACACTCGCCGATGTCTACGTGGCAAAAGACAACGTATTTCAGGCCAAAGAGACGCTCAAGAGTGTCATTGACAACTATCCAGGAGGCGAGCCGAAGGAGCTGGCACAACGCAAGCTGGCCGAAATCGAGAATAACGAATCAAATAATGAGGAGGATGCGGAATGAAGAATAAATCGTTGATAATCAGTATATTGTTCGTATTTGTAAGTGTCATAGCAAATGCTCAAGGACATAACGAGCAGGTGACGGTGGAAGGCACCTATCGTCCGCAGATAAAACGTTCGGAGCGTCTGCAGAAGACTCCCGAGACACCTGTCAACGAGTTCAATATCCCGAAATACAAGGCCGAGACACGCGACTTCAACTACAACTATAACATGGAGGTGGAGACAATGAGTGCCATCAACTACAAGGCAGAATATGGGGTGGAGGAGAAGAGCAACTTCCTGAAAGCCGGCATCGGAACAAGGCTCTCGCCAGTGTTTCTGTTCCGTCACTACGGCGACTTGTCGAACACCATGAGCCTCGGTGTGGGCGTGAACCACTATTCGTCGTGGCTCGACATGAAAGACTATAAGAAGTCGTCGTTTATGAACAATGACTTTAACATAATGACTATCAATAAGTTCAGGGGCGGGCAGCTGCGCGCGTTCGGCGACTACAAATACGATATGTACCACTTACGCGCATACGATGACATTGAAAATCCTAACGGACGCAACATCCACTCGTTCAACCTGGGCGCCAAATGGCTCTCCAGCGGCTCCAGCTACCGTGATTTTTACACCGAGTTTGGCGGCGACTATCGAGCCACATGGATTCCGGGCGCATTGACCGAACATCAGGTCAACGCACAGGCTTATCTGGCATATTCCGACAACTGGTTCGATTACAAGAATATCAACGACTTGCAGACATTCGCGGCCAACGTGGACCTCGGCTACAACAACGTGTTCCAGAACCAGCTGATAGTCGCAGTGAATCCGTATTTCATGATGAGCGGCGATTTTTACCACATCCACGCCGGTCTGCGCCTTGACTTCAAGACGGGTGACAATATCGGCATCTATCCTGACGTCCTGGGCAGCGTGTTTATGCTCGACAATATGCTCGAGTTTTACGCCAAGTTCGGCGGTCGCTCGAAGATAAACACTTTTGCCGACATCGTGGCTGAAAACCCGTTTGTGACGACAAATTTCACCAACTTCAGTGAGTTTGGCTATGAAAAGACCAATTTTGACTTCCAGGCGGGTGTCAAAGCCAAGGTCCTCAATAATTTGGACGCTCATGTTGGTGTGCGTTACCGCAATATCAAAAACAGCGTTTTCTACGTTCCGGATCTTGATTTTTATGTCAATTACAGTGATGACGCCACGGTTTACCATGTGCAGGCTTTCGACATCGTGTTTGAAGACTACAAGGCAGTGAATGTGCTCGCCGACGTGCATTGGAAAGCCATGGAAAAACTGGACATCGCAGCAGAGCTGTCGGTCAACAGTTATACTCTTACCGACAAAACGGAAAAAGCGTGGTACAAGCCGTCGTTTACCATGACGTTGCGTGGCGACTACCGTCTTGACAAGACATGGAAATTCAACGCCTCGATGATGCTCATGGGCAAACGCTGGGCTTTGAATCTCGACAATGTAGCCGTTCAGCTTGACCCGGCCTTCGATTTCCAAGTCGGCGCTGACTATCAGATAATGGAAGACCTCGCGGCTTTTGCCGAAATACATAATCTTTTTCACGACAAATACCAGCTTTATTACAACTATCCGAGCGTCGGATTTGAGATTTTCGCCGGTATAAAATACCGCTTCTGAACCATTTCCGAAAAGGGTAAGATTTTTAGCAAAAAAAGCTAAAAATCTGTCATTTTTTTCATTGTTATTTCAAAGAAATTTCTTATCTTTGCAAGGTTTATTTTTGAAATAATAATTAAAAGAAATTTATATAGGAAAATGACAGAAGAAGAAAAAATCCAGAATGCTGAGAGCAACTACGGTGCCAACAACATTCAGGTTCTTGAAGGTTTGGAGGCGGTGCGCAAACGTCCCGCCATGTACATCGGCGACGTCAACGTGAGAGGTCTGCACCATTTGGTTTATGAGGTGGTCGACAACTCCATCGACGAGGCAATGGCTGGTTATTGTGACACAGTCGATATCGAGATTTTACCAGGTAATTCAATCTCCGTTGTCGATAACGGACGTGGTATTCCGACCGGCATGCACGAGAAGGAGAAACGCTCGGCTCTTGAGGTCGTGTTGACGGTGCTTCATGCTGGTGGTAAGTTCGACAAGGGCTCATACAAGGTCTCTGGCGGTCTGCACGGCGTCGGCGTCAGCTGCGTCAACGCACTTTCGAAACATCTGAAAGCCGAGGTGCACCGCGAAGGCAAGATCTTCGTACAGGAATACGAGTACGGCAAACCGCTGTATCCTGTTAAGGTGGTGGGCGAGGCTCATGACCATGGCACACGTATTACTTTCACTCCGGACGACAGCATCTTCATCACCAACGAATACAGCTATGACATTCTCGCAGCACGTATGCGCGAGCTGGCATATCTTAACAAGGGCATCAGAATCACCCTTTCGGACAAGAGAATCGACCCGGAGACAGGCAACGAAGGCAAGAGCGACGAGTTCCATTCGGCAAACGGCCTTATCGACTTTATCAATTATCTTGACGAAAATCGTGAGAAACTCACCCCTGAACCTATTGCAATCCAAGGTGAGACGGATAACGTGCCTGTTGAAATCGCGTTGGAATACAACACTTCTTACTCGGAAAACCTGCATTCATACGTCAATAATATCAATACTCATGAAGGCGGTACACACCTCGCAGGCTTCCGTCGTGGCCTGACACGTACCTTGAAGGCATACGCCGACAAGGAAGGCATGTTCTCTAAACTGAAATTCGAAATCAACGGCGATGACTTCCGTGAAGGCTTGACAGCTATCATCTCGGTGAAGGTGCCGGAACCTCAATTTGAGGGTCAGACCAAGACCAAGCTCGGTAACAACGAGGTGATGGGTATCGTTGACAAGATCGTGAGTGAGCACCTTTCAAATTATCTTGAGGAACATCCGAAAGAGGCTAAGATGATTGTTGACAAGGTCGTTTTGGCCGCCACAGCACGTCATGCGGCACGTAAGGCGCGTGAACTCGTGCAGCGCAAAGGCGCTTTGTCGGGTGGCGGACTCCCAGGCAAACTCGCCGACTGTTCGGAGCGAGACCCGGAACTGACAGAGCTTTATCTCGTTGAGGGTGACTCAGCAGGCGGATCGGCAAAACAAGGCCGTGACCGTCGTTTCCAGGCGATTTTACCTTTGAGAGGTAAGATTTTGAATGTGGAAAAAGCTATGCAACACCGCGCCTTCGAGAGCGAAGAGATAAGAAACATCTATACCGCACTTGGGGTGACAATAGGAACTGAAGAAGACAGCAAAGCGTTGAATCTCGAAAAGCTGCGTTATCACAAAATCATCATCATGACCGATGCTGATGTCGACGGCAGCCATATCACCACACTTATTCTGACATTCTTCTACAGATATATGCCTGAACTTATCGAAAAAGGATATGTCTATGTGGCTACACCGCCATTGTTCCGCGTTCATAAAGGAAAGAAAGAACGTTATTGTCTGACGGATGAAGAACGTGTCAAATTGCTCGAAGAGATGGGACCTGGCGCTGAAGCGAATCGTTATAAAGGTCTTGGTGAGATGAACCCGGAACAGCTCTGGATGACCACCATGAACCCTGAATTCAGAACTTTGCGTAAGATTCATATCGAAAACGGTGCTGAAGCCGACTATATCTTCTCAATGCTTATGGGTGATGAGGTTGGACCGCGCCGCGAATTCATAGAGCAGAACGCCACATACGCTAACATTGATGCATAAAATTTACATTTATGGATAACAAACTTGATATTTTAACAAAGAAAATCTACGAGCAAGGTGTCGAAAAAGCCAATCACGACTCCGTAGAAATCGTGGAAAATGCCAAGAAAGAAGCGGAAAAGATTGTCAATGACGCTAAGGCTGAGGCTGAACGTATTGTAAATCAAGCGAATAAGGAGGCTGAAGAACTTAGGACCAAGGTCAACGCCGACGTGAAGATGGCCGCCACACAGGGCATCGCCGTCACGAAGCAGGAGATTGAGAAGATGGTGGTGACAAACGCCACCGAGCAAGGCGTGAAAGCCGCTATGACATCTGCCGACTTCATGAAAGAGCTGATAAAAGATATTGTCAAGGCGTTCAACCCTGAAAACGCTTCACCTGTGGCATTAGACCTGATTCTGCCTGAGGCGATGAAGAAAGAAGTCGAGCCATTCGTGAAAAACGAAATCAGCAAGTCGTTCAAAAATGAGGTCAACGTGAGCTTCAACAAGAAACTCGGCGGCGGCTTCAAGGTGGCTCCAAAAGACGGCGGCTACGTGCTTCAGTTTACCGACGAGGAGTTTACCCAACTCATATCTAACTACCTGCGTCCTGCGACAAAGAAAATCCTCTTCGGGTAATGGATAACTATGTTTATATAGTAGCGAGTCTGCCAGAGCTGACAGCGGGCTTCGAGAATTCGAGCTTCGACTACGCTGCCACAAAGGAGTCGATAATGGAGCTTCTATCGGAGAAAGACCAGAAGCTGGTCGAGCTCTTTGAAGAAGGCTTTAACGAGGAGAATCTTGGCGCCGAGTTCTATAAGAAAGCTGCCGAGAGCAAGAACCGTTTCATCCGCGAATATTTCGACTTCGACGCACGGCTGCGTAATATGAAGGTCGCCTATCTGGCAAAACGCCTCGACAAACAAGGAAGTCAGTATCTCGTGGATATACCAGAGGCTGATTTCGAAGAGGAGAGCCAGATAAAAGATATCTTGGACAATGCCGACTTCGTGCTTCGCGAGCAGAAGATGGACGAGCTGAAGTGGGAGAAGGCGAGCGACATAGCACGCATGGATTACTTTAACATGAACGCCATCCTCGCATTCTTGGCTAAAGCCAAGACAGTGCAGCGTTGGGCGGAGCTCGACCCGTCGAAAGGCGAGGAGATGTTCAGAAAGCTCGTCAAGGAGATACGTGGGACTAACGCTAATTTGGATTTGAGTCTTAAATCAGACAAAAATCTTTAGTTTTAAATTTTGAATATTTGAATTTTAAATAATATGACAACAGGAAAAGTTACAGGAATCATAGCAAACCTGGTCACTGTCGAGGTGAATGGCCCTGTGGCGCAGAATGAGATCTGCTTCATCAACTTGGCAGGCGTCAGGCTGATGGCGGAGGTCATCAAGGTGAACGGCGACAAGGCCTCTGTGCAGGTGTATGAGAGCACCCGCGGGCTGACGATAGGATGTCCGGTGGAGTTCCAGGGGTATATGCTTGAGGCTACCCTCGGACCTGGTCTGCTCTCGAGCAATTTCGACGGCTTGCAGAACAACCTCGCCACCATGGAAGACGTCTTCCTCAAGAGAGGTGAATATACCAAGCCATTGGATGAGAATAAGTTATGGGACTTCACACCTATAGCCAAGGCTGGCGACCAAGTCATCGCCGCCGACTGGCTGGGTGAGGTCAAAGAAGGCTGGCTGCCTCATAAAATCATGGTGCCGTTCTCGTTTGAAGGCACTTACACCGTGAAGAAAGTGGCTGATGCCGGTCAATATAAAATCACGGATACAATAGCGGTCCTGACAAACGGCGACGGTGAAGAGGTCAACGTCACCATGACACAGAAATGGCCTGTGAAGGTCGCTGTGGGTGGCTATGTCGAGAAACCGCGTCCGTTCAAGGTGATGGAGACAGGCGTGCGTACCATCGACACGCTGAACCCCATCGCGGAAGGCGGCACGGGCTTCATCCCGGGACCTTTCGGATGCGGCAAGACAGTGCTTCAGCATGCTTTGGCAGAACAGGCCGACGCCGACGTCATCATCATGGCGGCATGCGGCGAACGTGCTAACGAGGTGGTGGAGATTTTTACCGAGTTTCCTGAACTGAAAGACAAACACACAGGCCGCAGCCTGATGGAACGTACCATCATCATCTGCAACACATCCAATATGCCGGTGGCTGCCCGTGAGGCTTCAGTGTACACCGCCATGACACTCGGCGAATACTACCGCGCCATGGGAATGAAGGTGCTGCTCCTCGCTGACTCCACATCACGTTGGGCTCAGGCATTGCGTGAGATGAGCAACCGTCTGGAAGAGCTTCCAGGACAGGACGGCTTCCCGGTCGACCTCTCGGCAATCATCTCAAGCTTCTATGCAAGAGCAGGTTTCGTGAAACTCAACAACGGGGCAACAGGCTCAATCACATTCATCGGAACAGTGTCGCCTGCCGGCGGTAACCTGAAAGAGCCTGTCACCGAGTCGACAAAGAAAGCGGCACGTTGCTTCTACGGACTCTCGCAGAACCGCGCCGATAAGAAACGTTATCCGGCTGTCGACCCTGTCGAGTCATATTCAAAATATCTCGAATATCCTGAGATTATTGAATATCTTGACAATAAGATTGAAAAAGGCTGGGTCGATAAGGTCACCAAGATGAAATATATCATCCGTAAAGGTAAAGACGCCTACGAACAAATAAACATCTTGGGCGACGACGGCGTGCCGATGTCATATCATGAGCAATATTGGAAGTCGGAGCTTATTGATTTCGTGATTTTACAGCAAGACGCTTTCGACGAAATCGACGGCTCGACACCGCTGGACCGTCAGAAATTTATGCTTGATTTAGTCCTTGAAATCTGCAATAAGTCATTCAAATTCGATAATTTTGAGGAATGTACAACGTATTTCAAGGGCTTGATTAACATCTGCCGTCAGATGAATTATTCGGAATATAAGTCAGAGCAATTTGAGAACTACCTTGGACAGTTAAAGGAGGAACTTAAACATGAGTGAGAAAGCTTTTCAACGCATATATACTAAGCTGACCGCCATAACCAAGGCGACGGTAACCCTTGAGGCTCAAGGTGTTATGAACGATGAGCTGGCTGTTGTGGCAGGTCGTCTGGCACAGGTGGTAAAGATTAAGGACAAAGCCGTCACCTTGCAGGTGTTCGGAGGCACGGAAGACATCCCCACCAATGCTGAGGTGACATTCTTTGGCGAGCCGCCATCACTCAACGTGAGTGACGACCTCGCGGGACGTTTCTTCAACGCTTACGGCGAGCCTATCGACGGCGGTCCGGCAGTGGAAGGCGAGAAACGCCAGATCGGCGGTCCATCCGTCAACCCTTACAAACGTCGTATGCCATCAGAGCTGATTCCGACGGGTATCGCAGGCATCGACTTGAACAACACACTGGTGTCAGGTCAGAAGATTCCTTTCTTCGCCGACCCTGACCAGCCATACAACAAGGTGATGAGCATGGTGGCTCTGCGTGCCGATGTCGATAAGATCATCCTCGGCGGCATGGGTCTCTCCAACGACGATTACCTCTTCTTCAAACATGAATTTGAGAGCGCTGGCGCTTTACATAAGATTGTCAGCTTCGTGAATACCACCGACCAGCCGCCTGTCGAGCGTCTGTTGGTTCCTGATATGGCACTGACAGCAGCTGAGTATTTCGCTGTCGATAAAAACGAGAAAGTGCTTGTGCTTCTTACAGATATGACGCTTTACGCCGACGCTCTGAGTATAGTGTCGAACCGTATGGATCAGATCCCTTCGAAGGACTCCATGCCAGGTTCGTTGTATTCAGATTTGGCGAAGATCTATGAGAAGGCGGTGCAGCTTCCTTCAGGCGGCTCCATCACCATCATCGCAGTGACGACATTGAACGACGGCGATATCACACACGCCATCCCGGATAACACCGGTTACATCACCGAGGGACAGCTGTTCCTCCGTGCTGACGCCGATTCCGGCAAGGTCATCGTCGACCCGTTCCGCTCGCTGTCACGTCTGAAACAGCATGTGCAGAACAAGAAGACCCGCGAGGACCACAGCGCCGTGATGAACACTTCAGTCCGTCTCTACGCCGATGCCTCCAACGCGAAAACGAAGTTGGAGAACGGTTTCGACTTGAGCGACTACGACCTCCGCTGCCTCGACTACGCCAAGGAATACGCCACCCGACTTCTCGCCATCGACGTCAACATCCCGATTAACGAGATGCTCGACACCGCATGGGAGCTGTTTGGCAAGTATTTCACCAAGGCCGAGACAGGTCTGAAAGAGAAGCTTATTGAAAAGTATTGGAAAGCCGTTGATAATAAGTAGATCTTTGAATTTTTAAATCTTAAATCTTTAAATTTTGAATTAAAAAATGGCAATAAAATTCCAATATAACAAGACTTCGCTGAACGAGATGAACAAGCAGCTCAAGACTCGTACACGCGCCTTGCCTACGCTGAAAAGCAAGGAGAGCGCGTTACGCCTTGAGGTGAAGAAAGCCAAAAAACGTTCGGAGAGCCTTGTCGCACAACTGGAGGCCGAACTCAAATCGTATGAGTATATGGCCCGGCTTTGGAATGAATTTGAGCCAGGACTGATATCAGTGACCGATGTAAAACTGAAGACGGTGAAGGTGGCAGGCGTGCCTGTGCCGGCATTGGAAGAGGTGCTTTATGAGGTGAAAGACATCAACCTCTTCACCAAGCCTATGTGGTATGCCGACGGCGTCCAGATACTGAAAAACCTTGCACAGCTTGGCATCGAGTCAGAGGTCTACGTGGAGGTGAGCCGCGTGCTCGACTATCAGCGCAAAAAGACCACACAGAAAGTCAACCTTTACGAGAAGGTGCAGATACCTGGCTATAACGAAGCCATCAGAAAGATTAAGCGATACATGGAAGACGCGGAAAACCTTGACAAGGCTTCCCAAAAAATCATAAAAAACAAACACGTCCTTGAGGAGGAGGCAGAGTATGGTAACTGAAATGACGAAATATAATTTCATCCTTCTGAGCGGCGATGTGGAAGAGTTTCTCAAGAAACTGCAGGGCGTGGGCGTGATGGATATCACCCGCTCCACCAAACCTGTCGATGAGACATCGGAGACTTTGTCATCGAAAGCCGGAAATTACCGTAAAGCCCTGTCGCTGCTGAAGGATGTGACGCCAGCAGAGTTCGCAGACAAGACATACGGTGACCTCGCAGAAGATGTCATCAACACCGTCAACGAGAAAGATGCCATGGAATCGCAACTGTCTCAGCTTCATAGGGATATGGAGGAGCGTATGCCTTGGGGTAAGTTCGACGTCAAGAACCTCGAGAAGCTTCAGGAATGCGGTCTGAAACTGCATTTTTACAAGGCAAAGACCTCCGCGATGGACCCTGCTTGGACTGAAAACTACGCTTTGAGCGAGATTTCAAATGATGGCACATCGACGTATTTCGTGGTCGTATCCGATGATGAAAACTACGATTTCCCGTTAAAGGAAATGCCGGCTCCAGACAGCGATTGCACTGATATCGAAAAGAAAATCAATGATTTGCAATATGAAATCGAGAAGAGATATCGTCACCTGGCTGAGTTGAAATGTCATGAGAAAGACCTTCAGAAGGAACTCGACAAGACGATGTCGAAACTCGATTTGCATCTGGCTCATATCTCAGGAACAAAGGCTGCCGAGGATTATATCACTGTTTTAGAAGGTTTTGCGCCTTCAAACACCATATCATCGGTACGCCAACTCCTTGATAAAGAAGAAGTTCTATATCTTGAAGAAAGTGCTTGCGTCGCCGACAATCCTCCAATCAAGTTGAAAAACAACAAGTACGTGTCGATGTTCGAGATGTTGACCGACATGTATGGCCGTCCGAAGTACAACGAGTTCGACCCGACGGTGTTCATCTCGATATTCTTCATGCTGTTCTTTGCCTTCTGTATGGGCGACGCCGGCTACGGTTTGGTGCTCATCGGCGCCAGCATTGCCTTGAAGAAGATGATGCCTGATATCGCGAAACTCGGCGTGGTGCTGGGCATCGCGACGACGGTCATCGGATTCTTTTTCCATACGTTCTTCTCGACGGACATGCTCACATGGAGTATCATTCCGGATGCTGTGAAAAAATGTATGGTCCCTACAGAGATTGCTGGATTTGACGGCACAATGGTGCTGGCAATCTTGGTCGGTATAGTACATATCTGTTTGGCGATGATTGTCAAGACGTATCAGGCGACAAAAGTCAACGGCTTTGCAAATTCGCTCGGGGCCTGGGGCTGGACGCTGCTCATTGTCGGCGGAGTCATAGTTGGCGGTCTCGCTCTCATCGGAGTGATGGAGTCCACAGTGGCGACATGGGTCATAATAATTATTGGAATCCTGTCGGCACTGGGTATCTTCTTCTTGAACAACATACATCGTAATCCTTTGGTGAACATGGGTGTTGGGCTTTGGGATACCTACCAGATGGTCACGGGATTGCTCGGTGACGTGCTGAGTTACCTGCGTCTGTACGCTCTCGGTTTGGCAGGCGCCAAGCTTGGCGAGGCGTTTAATGCCATTGGTGTTCAGGCACTTGGCGATGGCGGAGTGAACTGGATATGGTTTATCCTTATCGTGGTGATAGGTCATGTCCTGAACGTCGCGATGTGCGTGCTGGGAGCTTTCGTACATCCTTTGCGACTCAATTTCCTTGAGTTCTTCAAGAATTCAGGTTATGAGGGAACGGGCAGGAAATACAATCCGTTGAAAAGCTGACCGTCATTTCGACCGGAGCGAAAACAAACAGACCGTCATTTCGACCGGAGCGAAGCGGAGTGGAGACCTGAGCGAAGCGAAAGCATTAACAGCAGGTTAATAAATCTCATATATTAATGAATAAATGAATATTGAATTATAAATTTTAAATTTTAAATGATATGTTAGCAACAATTTTAGGTTATCTCGGTTTAGGCTTGGTTTTGGCCTTAGCGGGTATCGGAAGTTCAATTGGAACATCTACAGCTGGCAACGCTGCAGAGGGTGGTCTCAAGAAACGTCCTGAGGCATCAGGTAACTTCATGGTTTTGTCGGCACTTCCGGCAACACAGGGTATCTACGGATTCGTGGCGTTCTTCATGCTTCTCAGCAAATTCAGGGAAAACCCTGAGATGGGTCTCGTGATCTTTGGTATCGGTCTCTGCGTGGGTTTGGTCTGTATGATTTCAGCCATCCGTCAGGGTCAGGTCTGCGCCAACGGTATCGTCGGTGTGAGCCAGGGACACGATGTGTTCACCAACACATTGATCTACGCCGCTCTTCCAGAATTCTACGCAATTTTGGGTCTGGTTGGCGCTTTGATGGTGTAAGGAACCTTCCAACCGAACAAATGAATTGTAGAGACGCGCCATGGTACGTCTCTACAATTTTTATGTCAAAATATTGACAAATTTGAAAAATTGTTGTATCTTTGCAGTGTAGTTTTGGATAAGATAGTTTGATATATAACAAATAAATGTACAAAATTGAAGGTTATTGGGATGTGATTCCGCAAATCAAAGAGGTTTCTTTTCCGAAAAGAGGGAAAATGCAGATTTCTTTGAAGGATGGAAGAATTATCATTGTTGCAGTATCGCAGTTTCCGAGTGTAAAGAAACTGAGTATGGAGCAACGCAAGAAATGGTACATTTTAGGTAACGGTTTCTCGTTTGAAGACTCCGACGAGGTGATTCATATTGAGCAGATTTTAGGAAATTTTAAAAATTATGCACATGAAGCATAAATTATGTATATGAATATTCTAAGTTTTAATGTGGAAATAATAATATGATAACCTTAACACAAGCATTTCATATACTTTCATTATTACCAAATGAATTTGATTCACATGACTTTATTGAAAAATACTTGACTGTTTTTGAAAGAGATTATGTTACCATGCTCATAGGTAACATTGATAATTCTGAGATTTTTAGAGTCACAAATGCGTCAATTGGTCGATTTTTATCGGATAATCATGGTATTCTTCACATAGAAAAAGCCCCTAGAACAAACTCTCAAAATGTTAGAGGGAATATTACAGACAACCAAAATTGGAGGAAATATGAATAAAACAATAAAATTATTGGCATGTATCATGTTGTTTTGTATGTGTTTGCCTTCACTAGGGCAAGAGAATAATATCATGATAGTTTCAGGTAAAGGACAATTGATTGATTTTCCAGTGCATTCGGAGTTTATGTACAGATGGTTCTTTCCCGAGATGGTATTGCCTAAAACTATGCCAAGAATTAAGACCGTTACAGTTCATAGAATAAGACTTAAAAGTGATCTTGGTGACTTGATTCAAACAGATGACAAATACACAAATGTGTTTTATTATAATCCATCTGGCAGGATTGATTCAATTGATGATCACGTTTTTACTTATGAGAATAATAGAATTGTTTGTCATGATGAATACGGAGGAAAATGGAAATACAATTATGATGGCAAAGGTTTGTTAAAGTCATTTTTACATAAAAACAGCAAATACGAATGTACGACATGGGAAAACGGAAACATTTCACATATAAATGAATACATGGGTTCTTCTCTATGTGCCCTACACAGAATAGATTATGATGCAGATGGCAGAAAGATCTTTTATATGGAAACTGACACTGAAGGATATATAATTCAAAAAATAGCATGGGTTTATGACCAACAAAGTCGTTTGGTAAAAATACAACATACCAAATATAAAAAGAAGGATGCTTGGAACAATGTTAATGTCGACAAATGTTATGAATACAGATTTGAATATGGCTCAGAAGGCAATCCCAAACGTTGTGTCGAGTATGAAATTGGAGATATTGAGATTGTTAAAGGCGGTTATGATCTGGAATATATCTATACATTTTATCCAAATGAATAGTAATTTGCATAAACATATAAAAAGAAGTACAAGACCAGAAATAAACTAATAACAGCCTATTTTTCAAAAAATTCGCAAAAAGTCGAATTTTGTAAAATATTTTTATTATCTTTGCAGCGTGAAAGTTACGTTTGATAAGACATATTTGAAGGATTTATATGAGAAAGGGAAGACGGAGGACAAAAAACACCGTTTTCAGCCTGATATTGTCAAAAGATACCAACAAAGAATAAAGACTTTGACTGATGCGCCAAGGATAGAGACATTGTATCAGATTAAAGCCTTGAATTATGAGGTTTTGAGTGGAGAAAAGGAAGGTGTCTCATCAATCAGAGTAAATGACAAGTATCGTATTGAGTTTATGGTTGAGAATGTCTTTGAAAATCAAATAGTAACAATATGTAATATTTTGGAATTGTCAAACCATTATAAATAAAGTTATGAGCATCGCTATTGAAAATATTGATCCGAAGATGATTGCCAACAACTTGTTGCCATCCGAGCCAGTTCATCCCGGCCTTCTGCTGAAAGAAGAGATTGAGTATCGAGGCATTTCGCAGAAACAGCTGGCGCAACAGATGAGCGTATCATATACCGTTTTGAATGAGATTCTTAATGGAAAGAGACCAATTTCAACAGATTATGCACTTTATATTGAGGCGGCTTTAGGCATCGATGCCCAATTGTGGATTCAGATGCAGGCCGACTATAACTTGCAGGTTGCGAAAAACGATAATAATGTGCTGAAACACATTCACAATATCAGAAAGATTGCCGCTGTGCTCTGACAACCCTCTCTTTCTCCCTGAAATCCTTGATGATTTCAACGTTTTTAAATCCTTTTTCAAGACAGAGATCCTTCATCTCCTTGCCGAATTTCTCGTTGATTTCAAACCAGACCGCACCATTTGGTTTCAACGTTTTTTGTGCAAATTCGAGAATTTTTCTGTAGAAAACCAGAGGGTCGTTGTCGGAAACGAATAGCGCCGTCGATGGCTCGTAATCCAAAACGTTGGCGCGCATATCCGATTTCTCGCTCTCGCAGACATACGGCGGATTGCTGACAATGATGTCAAATTGTTGAGACGCACGGCCGTACGTCTTTACATGTGGATTTAAAATATCATCGTGAACAAAACGCACGTTAACCCCATTCGCCTCGGCGTTTTTTCTCGCCACCTCCAACGCCTTTTCAGAAATGTCAACGGCGGTAACATCGCTGTCTTTCAATAACTTTGCGAGGCTGATGGCGATGCAGCCGCTGCCCGTGCCGATGTCAAGGATGGAAATATTTGCCGGAGATTTCTCCGCTACCATCTCTCTGCGTTCGATGTCCGGTCGGAATGACGGGTGTGGGTTAACTGTTAACTGATTAACTGAACAACTGATTAACTGATTAACTAACTCTTCGGTCTCCGGCCTTGGAATCAGCACGTTCTCATTCACAAAAAACCGCATCCCGCAAAATTCCGTCTCACCTATTATATATTGTATCGGGCGGTTTTTCAACAGTTCCTTCACCGCAAAATGCAACGTCAACAGCTCCGATTCACTCAAACGCAGGTCGGGCTCCAATGCGATTTTTATTTTGTCAATATTGAAATAATGCTCCAATAATATCATTATCAATGCATTGGCTTCGTCGGAGCCGTAAAGTTTCTCCAACTCGCCAGCATAATATCTGCGGCAATCTCGAACCGAATTTGATGGTGTTTTCATACTGCAAAAATAGTAAAAAGTCGCTAGTCTTTAGTCGCTAGTCTTTAGTTTTTGTGATTTTAATACTCTTTTAACTTTTATCTTTTAACTTTTAACTAAAATCATTATCTTTGCAAAAATTTCAACAGTGTTATTTGAGGATTCATATAAGGTTGTTACGTCGAAAGGCGAGGGGCTCTACAAGGAAAAGGGTTCCAAGTTCATCGCGGAGGCGTTTCCGGTACATTCGGAGGCGGAGGTGAAGGAGCGTGTCGCTGAGATTCGCAAAAAGTATTTCGACGCGAAACATCATTGTTATGCCTTCATGATAGGTCCCGACAAGGCGTGCTACCGCTCCAGCGACGACGGCGAGCCATCGGGAACTGCCGGCAAACCGATTCTGAACCAGATCCTCTCAAAAGACGTCACCAACGTCTGCGTGGTGGTTACCCGTTATTTTGGCGGACAGCTGCTTGGCGTGCCCGGGCTCATCAATGCCTATAAAACCTCAGCAAGAGAAGCGCTCGACAACTGCACCGTTGTTGAAAAAACTATCGATGAGGTCTATTCTCTCGAGTTCGACTACCCGCTCCTCAACGAGGTGATGCGCATCCTCAAAGAAGAAAATCTCGAACAACAGAACCCTAAATTCGAACTTCGTTGTTATCTTGAAATATCAATAAGACAAAGCGATTCCGACAGAATTATTGAAAAATTGAAACGTATTTTCGGAGTGACCGTGAAATACCTCAAAACCATTTAAAATCAATATTTTAGCCTCATAATTGGCTGTTTTTTGGCCTTTGCCTCGTAATTTAATACGAAAAAAATTAATAATCAATACAAAAAAAACATTTTTATTAACTTTTTTATGTTCATATTTGTAAAGTCATTTTTAGCCGATGACGAGCATTATAATCAATTGATTTTTATATAATTGTAAAAAAAAGTGAGTAGAGATTTGTATGATATTTGGAATGAGTGCCTCGCGATGATTCGTGAGAACGTTCCCGCTGGGTCGTTCACGACCTGGTTCGAGCCGATCAGACCGGTCGACTACAGGAACGGCTTGCTCACCATCCAGGTGCCGTCGGATTTCTTCTACGAATACCTTGAGACACATTTTATAAAAGTAATAAAAGCCACCATCCGCAAGGTGTTGGGCCCGGAGGGCAAACTCGAATACAGCATCATGATGGACAACGACGCCAACCGTCCGGTGGTGGTGAAACAGCCGTCGGTGGACCGCACGACCACCAAGAATCCTCCCAAACAGATACAGATCAATTTTGACAATCCTGAGAACTCGATGCCAAACCCGTTCGTGTTGCCTGGCATCAAGAAGATAAATATCGAGTCGAATCTCAACGAAAACTACTGCATGGAGAATTTCGTGGTAGGCGAGTGCAACCGCGTGGCATACGAGGCTGGGCGTGCCGTGGCGAAAAACCCGGGTAGGACCTCGTTCAACCCGATGTTTGTGTTCAGTCCGACAGGCATGGGCAAGACCCACATCTGTCAGGCTATCGGTCTCGAGACAAAGAAACATCATCCGGAATTGACGGTTTTGTACGTCAACGCGGAGCAGTTCCTGATGCAGTTCCAGGCCTCATGCCGAAATAACAGCGTGAAGAGTAGCCGTGACGAGTTTGTGCATTTCTACCAGATGATAGATGTGCTCATCATCGATGACATACAGTTCCTCTCGGGCAAGCCGAAGACGCAGGACACACTGTTCCACATCTTCAACCACCTGCAGCAGACCGGCAAGCAGCTCATTTTCACATGCGACAAACCGCCTGCGGAGCTTAAAGACATGGAACAACGCCTCATCTCACGTTTCAAATGGGGTCTGTCAGCCGAGATGACGCTTCCTGACGTGGAGACACGCCGCGCTATATTGAAACGCAAGGCCTACAACGAGGGCGTCGACCTGCCAGATGAGGTCGTGAACTACATCGCAGAGCATATCAAGACCAATATCCGCGAGATGGAAGGCTTCCTGATCTCGCTTATAGCACAGTCGTCGCTTAACAGAAAAGCCATCACCATCAACTTGGCAAAACAGATGGTGGAACGCTTCGTGAACAACTCAAACCGCGAAGTGACAATAAGTTACATCATCAGCATAGTGTGCGAGGAAATGGGCACATCGCAGGCCGACTTCTTCACTTCCACAAGAAAACGCAACGTGGTGCAGGCCCGCCAGCTGTCGATGTATTTCGCCAAGAAATACACCAAGGCGTCGCTCAACATCATCGGCGAACAGTGCGGTGGCAAGGATCATGCCACGGTGATACACTCGCTAAAAACCGTCGTCAACCTTTTGGAGACCGACAAACAGTTCCGTGCGGTGGCCGATAAGATAGAAGAGAATCTTCAATAAGTCGTTATGAATCAACAATTTGGAAAGCTATACCTCGTGCCGACGCTCCTCGGAGCCACCTCGGCTGAACAGGTCATCCCTGCAGGGACACTCGAAATCGTCAGGACTCTGAGATTTTTTGTGGTTGAGAACGTGAGAACCGCTCGTAGGATGCTCAGCAAGATGCACATGCCGTGCCCTATCGATGAGCTCACTTTTGTGGAACTCGACAAGCACAACCCGCAGAATCCCGACCTGATGACGTATCTCGGCCCGGTACTCGACGGGCAGGACATCGGACTTATGTCGGAGGCGGGAACGCCATGTGTCGCCGACCCAGGTGCACTTATTGTTGAATTAGCACATCAGGCAGGCGTCCAGGTGGTGCCGCTCACCGGCCCCAATGCGATGATTCTTGCTCTGATGGCCTCTGGATTCAATGGACAGTCATTCTGTTTCCATGGTTACCTGCCAATAAAAAACCCAGAACGTGTTCAGAAAATCAAATCGCTTGAGCGTCAATCACTTGCAAACGATGAGACGGAGATGTTCATCGAGACACCATTCCGCAACAACGCGATGGTTGAGGAGCTGGTGAAAAACTGTCATCCTAACACCATGCTCTGTGTGGCGAGCGACATCACCATGGAGGATGAGACCATCGTCAGCCAGCCCATTTCCGAATGGAAAAAAATGAAATACGACTGGAACAAGAAGCCAGCGGTATTCCTAATCTATTGTCCGAAATTTCGGAAAAAGTATTAATACGTCATTGACTGTAGAGTAGCGAAATGGAGAAATCACCGCCATCTGAATAGTTCTGAAACATTAAATCGCCGGTGATTTCTCGACTACACTTCGTTCCGCTCGAAATGACGAGTCGGGTGATTATATCAGCTTCCTCAATATCGTGAATACGCTCTGTTCCGCCGCTTGGAATTTTCCGTCAGCGAAGAACACCTTTTTCATTCTCTCGAAATGATTCTGCCTGTCGAGCTCGTCTTTGATATATATTGCCTTGTGTTCGCGAATTGTCTCGATTCTTGTCGTCGCGTTGTCCGCCTCGAAGCCGTTGTAAATCCTTACAAACATCTGCGGGTCGGTATGCGCACCGATGGCGATAAGCTCCTGCTTTGTGATGTCGAAATCCGCATCAGCCGCTATCAACAGGCAATAGATTTCAAATTCTTCTTTTGACAAATTTTTCATAATCTGAAAATGTAGGGACGCACGCGGTGCGTCCCTACTTTTATCTTTTAACTGTTATCTGTTATGCAGTAACCTTCTCCAGCCATTTCACCATGCCGAACATCACTGACATTGAGACCACGCAGATTGCGAGGAACACACCCCAGCAGATCCAGATGTCCCATGCGTCGTACATGAGAGGTCCGACGAAGATGAACAGGTTGCCGATAGCTGTTGCACCGAGCCACAAGCCCTGGCAGAGACCCACCATGTGACGTGGAGCCACCTTTGATACGAACGAAAGTCCGAGAGGTGAGATGAACAACTCAGCGACGGTCAGGAAGAAGTAAGTCACGATGAGCACCCATGGTCCTGATTTTGCGAGACCAGCAGCTGCCATTGTAGCTGCATCCATTTCACGGAACTCTTCGCCTGAAGGATATTTGCAAGTGATTGAGAGAATCATCAGGAAGAGGTAAGCCAAACCAGCGATACCCATACCGTAAGCGATCTTGCGAGGTGTTGAAACGCCCTTGCCTTTTCTTACGAGCCATGCGAATGCTGCCATTACGATAGGTGTTAAGATAATGACATACAATGGGTTGAGTGCTTGCCAAATCTCAGCAGGGAAGAAGTCGGTGATAACGAAGTCACGTGCCAACAATGTCAGCGACTGGCTGTTCTGGTGGAACGAGAGCCAGAAGAAGATGGCGATGCCGAGAACTGCAAACAAAGCATACAAACGCTGTTTGATTTCCTTTGCCATTGCGAGTTTTTCCTCCTGAGTGTATTCAATAACTTCAGCTTTCTCTTTCTTTGAAGGCTGTGGGAATATCTTCTTTGTGCAGAGGAATACGATAAGTGAGATCATCATGGCGACCACTGATGCGATGAATGCGTAGTGGACACCTGTGTTGAACACGTCGATATACTGTGAGCTGAATGTCACGAGGTCGGTCGGTGCTGAGCCAGCGTCAACCAATGACTTGGCCATGTTTTCGGTGAACTTCTGTGTTTGTTCGCCGTTGGCGAGATATTGGTGGCAAAGTGCCGGCATGTCGGCGTTGTAGACGAAGTTATGAGCCTTCAACCACCAGTTGCGGAGCATAGGAGCCACGAATGGGGCGATAACACCACCGATGTTGATGAACACGTAGAAAATCTGGAAACCGCTGTCGCGACGGTCTTTCGCTTCGGCCAATGCCTCAGGACCTTTTTCAGCGGCCTCAACCTCAAACTTGTCGTACAATTTGCCGACGAGAGCCTGCAGGTTGCCTTTGAACAAACCGTTACCAAATGAGATGCAGAGCAATGCAAAGCATGTGAAGATCAAGATGCCCCACCATGTGCCGCCGTTGTCAAGGATGATGCCGTTGGCGTCCTTGCTGAACATCGGGATAGCCAAGCCCACATAACCTGCAGCCATGATAATCAAACCCCACTGGATGGTGCGCGGATAGTTCTGAGTGCGGTCGGCGATGATACCACCCACCAAACTCAACACGTAAATTCCGAAATAAAACACCGAGTAGATGATACTCGCGGTCTTGTCCGGCAAACCGAATTTTGAAACGAGGAACAACAGCAGGATGGCGTTCATGATGTAATAGCCGAAACGCTCGCCCATGTTGCTCAATGCAGCCGCTATCAATCCCTTGGGGTGATATTTCTTCGCCTGATTTAAATAATAAAGCAGGAACGGGATGACAACGATGAGAATGCCAATCAAAATCACCAAAGTGCGATTGGTATTCCACAAGTTAGAAATAGATAATGCTGTCATAAAACTTAATTTTTAATTATACATTGAATTATTTTCTCGTTTTCATTCAAAAAATCGTACAAAAATAAGAAAAAAAATTTAACATAAACAAGAAAAATCGTAATTTTGCAACTTTAATCAACGAATATTTAAATTTTTTGAATCTTTAAATAACAAATATGGAGCTTTCAAGCAAATACAGTCCGCAGACCACCGAAGAGAAATGGTACGAACACTGGATCGAGAAGAATTATTTTCACTCAACGCCTGACGAGCGTGAGCCTTACACTATCGTGATACCACCGCCGAATGTCACAGGCGTGCTTCACATGGGCCACATGCTAAACAACACGATTCAGGATGTGCTCATCCGCCGCGCAAGAATGCAGGGCAAAAACGCCTGCTGGGTGCCGGGTACAGACCATGCATCAATCGCGACAGAGGCGAAAGTGGTGAACAAGCTGGCACAACAAGGCATCAAGAAGACCGACATCGGCCGTGAGGAGTTCCTCAAACACGCTTGGGACTGGACACACGAGCATGGCGGCATCATCTTGAAACAGCTCCGCAAACTCGGCTGCTCATGTGACTGGGAACGCACCTCGTTCACCATGGACGAGACCCGCTCGAAGTCAGTCATCCGCGTGTTCTGCGACCTATATAAAAAAGGCCTCATCTACCGCGGCGTGCGTATGGTAAACTGGGACCCGAAGGCATTGACAGCGTTGAGCGACGAGGAAGTCATCTATAAAGAGGAACATAGCAAACTTTTCTACCTCAGATATAAGATTGAAGGCGAAAACGGATATGCTGTCGTTGCAACCACACGTCCTGAGACAATTATGGGCGACACGGCCATGTGTATCAACCCTAACGACCCGAAGAACCAGCACCTGAAAGGCAAGAAAGTCATAGTGCCGCTGGTGAACCGTGTGATACCGGTCATCGAAGACGAATATGTCGACATCGAGTTCGGTACCGGCTGTCTGAAGGTGACTCCAGCACATGATGTCAACGACTATATGCTCGGCGAGAAACATAACCTCCAGAGTATCAATATATTCAACGATGATGCCACCATCAGCGAGGCAGCGGGCATGTACGTCGGAATGGACCGCGAGGCAGTGCGCAAACAGATAGTCATCGACCTCAAGGAGGCCGACCTGCTCGAGAAAGTCGAAGACTATAATAATAAGGTGGGATATTCTGAGCGTACCAACGTGCCGATCGAGCCAAAGCTCTCTATGCAGTGGTTCCTCAAGATGGAACACCTCGCCAAGATAGCTCTCGAACCTGTAGAGAAAGGTGAGATACAGTTTTATCCTTCAAAATATGTCAACCTCTATCGCCACTGGCTCGAAAACATCAAAGACTGGTGCATCAGCCGTCAGCTGTGGTGGGGACATCAGATTCCGGCATATTATCTGCCACAAGGTGGATTTGTGGTTGCCGAAACAAAGGAAGAAGCTCTGAAACTGGCAAAGGAGAAGACTGGTGATAATAATCTGACAATGAAAGACTTGCGTCAGGATGACGATGCTTTGGACACATGGTTCAGCTCATGGCTGTGGCCTCTCTCGCTGTTCAACGGCATCCTCGACCCGGACAACGCCGAATTCAAATATTATTACCCGACCAATGACCTCATCACCGCTCCTGACATCATCTTCTTCTGGGTCGCCAGAATGATTATGGCAGGCGAGGAGTTCGCTGGAAAAGTGCCGTTCAGCAACGTGTATTTCACAGGCATCGTCCGCGACAAGCTTGGTCGTAAGATGTCGAAGTCATTGGGCAACTCGCCAGACCCGATAGAACTTATCGAGAACTACGGTGCCGACGGCGTCCGTATGGGAATGCTGCTCTCAGCTCCAGCTGGCAACGACATCTTGTTCGACGTGGCACTCTGTGAGCAGGGACGTAACTTCTGCAACAAGATTTGGAATGCCCTCCGTCTTGTGAAAGGCTGGTCTGTCGACGAGAAAGCCGCTCAGCCTGACACCGCCAAGATGGCAGTGAAATGGTTCGACGCACGTTACAACCAGGTCCTTGCCGAGATGAACGATAACTTCGAGAAATACCGTCTGTCAGACGCTTTGATGGGCGTTTACAAGCTTACTTGGGACGACTTCTGCTCATGGTATCTTGAGATGGTGAAAGCCCCTATGGGACAGCCTGTCGATGGCGTAACATACAGAGCCACAGTCACTTTCTTCGAGAACCTGATGAAGCTACTGCATCCGTTCATGCCGTTCATCACCGAAGAGATTTATCATAACCTCAACGAACGCAACGAAGGCGATGACATCATCATAGCACAGCAGCCTAAGCAGAAAGAGATTGATAACCAAGTGCTTGCACAGTTTGATTTCACCATGGATGTCATTAACAACATCCGTAAGATTCGTGCCGAGAAGAACATCTCATTCAAAGAGGCGTTGGATTTGGTCGTCATTGACAACGGCGGCGCCAATAAAGACTTTGACTGCATCATTGAAAAGTTAACTAACGTTAAGACAATAACTTACACTGCTGAAAAACCTTCCGACGCATTCGGATTCCTCGTCCGCTCGAAGGAGTATTTCATCCCAGTGACCGACTCTGTCGATACCGAGGCTGAGCTTAAGAAGCTCGAGGAAGAGCTGAAATATGCACAAGGTTTCTTGAAGTCTGTCGAGGCTAAGCTCTCGAACGAGAAATTCGTCAACGGAGCTCCTGCCGCCGTCGTCGACAAGGAACGCAAGAAGAAATCCGATGCTGAAGCTAAGATTGCAGTGCTTGAGCAGCAGATTAAGGGACTGAGGAAATAGCCTATAATAGCCATTAGTCATTAGCCATTAGTCATTAGTCATTAGCCATTAGTTATTATACAGACAATTCTAATGGATAGTTACTAATGGCTAAATCATTCTTCTTCCACCAAAAACAATGCTATCTGCCTGATACCCTGTGCCCCGATAACTAATTGATTGTCAATCTCGATACTCTTGCTTGGACCGCTGATGATGACGGTCTCGGAGGGTTTCTTAGAGCCATATCTCTCTTTGATGAGCTTCATCGCGTCTTTCATGCTCGCCACGATCTGAGTGGGGGAGGCGTACACCAAAAGCACGTCGGCATTGGAAAACGCCGCACGTGAGCCCGCGCAGGTATCGGTAACCATCACGCTGCCCGTCTGCGCTATCAGGCACTCGCAGTCGGTGATGCTCACTGTCTTATTGCGTTTCGTGGCGTAGTCGTGGCATAACTCTATGCCTGAGTCCTTGAAAACCTCAGCGATTTTCGGGCTTGTAGAGCATAACGGTTTCCATTGGTTGTCAACGACATACTGCCGCATCGCCTCGATGAAGTCGTCTTTGCTCTCGAAATAGATGAAGATGCCTCCGTTGTCTTTGAAACGTTCCACGAAGGTGAAGTCGGCACCGTCTTCTTCCTTGAAAGGCGTCCACGTGTCGGCCTGCATGTTCACGTCCGAGAACTTGTTCTCGTCCCGAGCCATCACGGCTTCGCGCACCTTTGCAAGGATCTGTTCCTTGTTGGTGCTTTCGCCGATGCTGCCGAACGAGAATAGTTTCATAACGCTATGCTATTGAAGTGTTTTCAGGGTTTAATGTCTGGCTGTTGTCTTCCTCAGGCTGCTCTTCCTTACGTTTTGTAAAAGTGCGTTCTTCCTGTTTCCACGGACGTTCGCCGAAGATAGTGACAAGGTCGTCGGTGAATATGACCTCTTTGTCGATGAGCTTCTCTGCAAGCTGTGTGAGGCCTTCCTTGTGCTCCTCAAGTATCTTCAGAGCTTCCTGATAGGCGTTTTCTATGAGCTTGTGCACCTCGGCATCGATGGTCTCGGCTGTCTTCTCGCTGTAAGGCTTTTGGAATGAGTATTCCTGCTGACCTGTTGAGTCATAATAACTTACGTTGCCAATCTTATCGTCCAAGCCATAATACATCACCATGGCATGGGCTTGTTTCGACACCTTCTCGAGGTCGTTCAAGGCACCTGTGGAGATATGTCCGAAGATGATTTGTTCTGCGGCGCGGCCGCCGAGTGTGGCTATCATCTCATGATACATCTGTTCCTTGGTAGTTATCTGTCGCTCGTCAGGCAGGTACCAGGCCGCGCCTAATGCCTTGCCTCTTGGGACGATAGTCACTTTCACCAGCGGGTGAGCGTGCTCAAGCATCCAGCTTGTGGTAGCGTGTCCGGCCTCATGATATGCTATGACTTTTTTCTCTGACGGTGTGATGACCGAGTTTTTCTTCTCCAAGCCGCCCACGATACGGTCGATGGCATCCAGAAAGTCTTGTTTCTCAATGCTTTCCTTGTTACGACGGGCAGCGATAAGAGCCGCCTCGTTACACACGTTGGCGATGTCGGCGCCAGAGAATCCAGGCGTCTGTTTTGCCAAGAACTCTTTGTCGACGTCGTTGCCGAGCTTCAGCCCGCGCATGTGTACCTCGAAAATCTCGCGACGGCCATTCAAGTCGGGCAGTTCCACGTATATCTGACGGTCGAAACGTCCTGCACGCATCAAGGCCTTGTCGAGGATGTCGGCGCGGTTGGTGGCCGCCAGCACGATGACACCTGAGTTGGTGCCGAAGCCGTCCATCTCGGTAAGCAGCTGATTCAGAGTGCTTTCACGCTCGTCGTTGCCGCCGCTCACGAGGTTCTTGCCACGGGCACGGCCGATGGCGTCGATCTCATCGATGAATATGATACAAGGTGACTTCGCCTTGGCCTGACTGAAGAGGTCGCGTACACGTGAGGCACCCACGCCCACGAACATCTCCACGAAGTCGGAGCCCGAGATGCTGAAGAACGGCACGTTGGCCTCGCCAGCCACTGACTTTGCCAATAAAGTCTTACCGGTGCCAGGAGGGCCCACGAGAAGCACTCCCTTCGGTATCTTGCCGCCCAGACGTGTGTACCGGCCAGGATTTTTGAGGAAATCTACGATCTCCATCACCTCTTCCTTGGCTTCTTCAAGTCCTGCCACGTCTTTGAAAGTGGTCTTGGTGTCTTTCTCCTGGTCGTAGAGCTGCGCCTTCGACTTCCCGATGTTGAATATCTGTCCACCGCCCACGCCGGAGCCACCTCCCATGCGACGCATGATGAGGATCCAAAAACCGACGATGAGCAGCAATGGTAGTATCCAGCTGACAATCTCGCCCATCCAGTTATGACGCTCCACTGGTGTCACTTCCACCGGGTTCGCAAGGCCTTCCTGAGCTTCGTCGACCTTCTTGTAAAAACGGTCCTCGTTGGTTTTCAATGTGAAACTCGGAGACTTCCCGTATTTCGGAGCCGTCTGGTTTGGGAAATATTTGCTCATACCTTTGTCGTTGAGGTATATCTCGGCCGTTTTGCCGTTCACGAGTTCTATCTTCTCAACGTCGCCGTCTCGGAGCATCTGTGTGAGATCGCTCATGGTCGTCTCTTTCGCACTGTCAGTGCCACTAAACACTATCGACCCGATGAAAAATGCTATCAGGATGATGTAAATCCAGTAAAACCCCAGTTTTTTCTTGGATTTGTTGTCGTTTTCTGCCATCTTAAATCAATTAATCTTCGTAATTCTTTCTCTCTGCGTCAGCCCACAAATCCTCGAGTTTGTAGAAATCGCGTTTCTCCGTGAGGAAGATGTGAACCACCACATCGATGTAGTCCAACAAAATCCATTCCGAATTTTCGAAGCCTTCTTCATGATAAACATGCACATGGAGCTTGTTGCGCACGTTGTCGATCACCTTCTCGGCGATGGAGCTCACCTGCGTTTTCGACTGTGCATTGCAGATGACAAAATAATCGGTCACAGCGGACTGTAACTCTCTCATATCCAATGATGTAACATCTTGAGCCTTGGCTTCCAACATGGTCTCGACGATGGTCTTCAAGACCTCTTCAGTATTGTCGTTTTCGTGTCTAATTCTCATCAAAACAAAATTTTTTGCAAAGATAATCAATAAATTTGATGATTTTGAAATGTGATTGAGAAAAATTTATTATTTTTGTTTTTTCTTTGTAAAAACTGATGATCAGATAATCGCGATGGAAATTTTTCATTTTGATGAAATAAAATCGACCAACGTTTGGCTTTATGACAAAATGGCAGAAAACACTGATGTTTCTGACATTGTGGCGGTCGCTGCGCATCAGACGGCGGGGCGCGGTATGAACAAAAACCGGTGGGAGAGTGAGGCAGGAAAGAATCTGCTGTTCAGTATCGCATTGAAAGTCAATTTCTTAGAAGCCGAAAACCAGTTTGAAATCTCACAGGCAGTGTCGGTGGCTATTGTTGAAACTTTGTCGCAAGTTATTGATAATAAGCAACTTTTTATAAAATGGCCTAACGATATCTATTACGGCGACAAAAAACTTGCCGGGATATTGATACAAAACACCATAGAAGGCCGAATGATGGGAATCTCAATAATCGGCATTGGCTTGAATGTCAATCAGTTGCATTTTTCAAGAGATATTCCCAATCCTATTTCTTTAAAATTGATAACAGGGGAGGAATATGAGCTTGAAAACATGCTTAACCAATTGATTATCAATATAAAAAATGCTATTGAAAGCCTTCGCTTTATTGAAAAACGTGAGGAAATCAACAGCAAATATATCTCAAAACTGTATCGTTATCAACAATGGGCTGAATATGTGTATCAAAATCAGGTTAAGACATTGATAATCACTGGTTTTGATAAATACGGACGACTCCTTCTTCATGACAAAGAAGGAGCCGAAATCGTGTGTGACGTTAAAGAGTTACAGTTCTGTCAGCCATCATGTCCACCAGGTTCTGGAGCGGACGTTTAGCCATCATAGCCATGAGCGGGTTGAGGTCGGCGTCGATCTCGTACATCACGCGGCAGTTGTTGCCGAGTCCTGCGATTTTTATGCTCAGCACAAACGGAAACGGTGTCTTCCCGACCGGTACCAGCTGCACCAAACTGTATGTCACTCTCTGACTTACGCGCAGAGCGATGCTTCCCATGCCTTGCACTGTAAACGACAGATTATCTTCATTCGCCTGCACGTTGATGGCCTGCTCGGGCAGTAAAGCCGGAATGTTGCGCATGTCGCTGACGATGCCGAAAAATTCCTGCTCGCTCCTGCTGTTGTCGACGTATTTTGATTGTATTATCATATTAGTTTCTTTCAGTCGGACTGCTAACCCTCTTTTGACTTTATAACTTTATAACTTTTAACTTTAAACTAAATGGTCGTCAGACCATTTCTGCGGGTTCTGTCTCCATTCCTTGAGGCTCTGCATCTGGTCGTCACTCACGTAGTTTTCTTCAACGGCTTTCGTTATCAAAGCCTCGTAGTTGCTGATGGTCACGAGGTCGCAGTTGGCTTTCTTGAATGCCTCGGCTGCTGCGTCGAGCTGGTAGGTGAAAATAGCCATCATGCCTTTCACCTTGGCGCCTTTCTCGCGCAGTGCCTCGACCGCTGCAAGGCTTGATTTTCCTGTCGATACGAGGTCTTCAATCACCACCACCGACGCGCCCTGCGGCACTATGCCCTCAACCTGGTTGTTCAGGCCGTGCGACTTCGCCTCCGAACGCACATAGCAGAATGGCAGACCAAGTTCCTGAGCCACCAAAGCGCCTTGTGGGATGCCACCTGTCGCCACACCGGCGATGAGGTCGGGCTTGCCGAAACGCTCCGTGCATATCCTTACAAAGGCCTCGCGGATGAACGTGCGGATGTTAGGATACGACAAAGTGATGCGGTTGTCGCAGTAAATCGGTGACTTTAATCCGCTCGCCCATGTAAAAGGACTTGCAGGATTCAATTTTATTGCTTTAATTTGCAGCAGAAAATTCGCTAATGCTAAAGCGGTATCTTTCTCGTTCATATATTGACTAAATTTTTTGCAAATGTACAGACTTTTTTGTAACAATCGGACGTTGACGGCGAATTATTTTTCCGAAAATTTGTTATCTGTTGATAATAAATGTGTTAAAAATTGTGAGGATTTGGCCGAGAAAATCATGGGTTGGCTCGCCGACGAGACCGTCGAAAACCTCGATTTGGGCGATGCCGACGGCGAACAGCTCGCTCTCGCAGTGAAAAAAATCTTCCGACAGGCTCCTGCGGCAGGCGGAGTGGTGGTCATTGACAATCAATTTGTTGCAATCGAACGCCACGGCATACCCGACCTCCCGAAAGGTCATATCGAAAAAGGTGAGACACCAGAAGTCGCCGCAATCCGCGAAGTGGAGGAGGAAACAGGCATCAAAGACCTTGAGATAATAAAAGAACTGCCTTCAACATGGCATTGCTATCTGCTTGATAATCAATGGACTGTCAAAAAAACCAGCTGGTATCTGATGCGGACTAAATCCGGAATGAAAAACATACCTCAAACAGAAGAAGGGATATCCAAGGTGTATCTCGTTGATAAAGAACATATTAGAGATTTTGAGGACAGGACTTTCGCTTCGTTGAAAACTTTGGTGCCAAAAATAATTATTGCATTATAGTTTTTTTGTATTTTTGCAAGTTTTTAAAACTTAATAAAATTACAAAAATTATAATACAATGAAAAGCTTACGTAAAACTTTACTGATTCTTTTCTCTTTATTGGTATTTGGACAAATATCCTTTGCCCAAACACAATACATTAATCAGTTGCGTCTTATCGGCGATTATGATGAACTAATTGACTCCAATATAGAAATCTACGAGGATGAGGGTTGGACGTTAGTTGACTATAACCTGAACCAAGGTGCAGGTGGACAGTATATCTACTTGCTTTATAAGACGGGATTAGTCGACGATCCTAATAACGCCCCGATTACCGACTTTTACATCAAATCGACCAAAGATAAGGGCGACCATCCGGATCAACTTGCATACAATAACAGAACGTATCATCGTATTACTAGTATTGTGGGTTCAGACTCATTTATGAATAGTTATGGCGACTTGAACGATGGTGCTGGAGGCAGATACATATACCTATATTATACTACAGACGCTTGGGATTATCCTCGCGGCATAACCAGCATGGCATTTAACGACAATTCCAACGGTGCTGTATGCGGCAACGGAAGCACTACGCCTCAAGACATCAACGAGGGCGCAGGCGGCGATTATATCTATATGCATTACGGCTATACCTTGATGACAGATGTAGTGGATGTTGATGATCAATATGATTTTGCTCCTTTGAACGCTCACAGCGATGAGCCTCTTTATTTCCGCTTGTCAGACAAAGCGGTCAATGGCTCTGTCGTCACTGTTTCGACTATAAACGTTGGAAATAATAACACCGCTGTAATCGACCTGAACGGCAAAGCGTTTTCACGACTCATACAATCGGGCGGTAGCGGCGAGAATGGTCATGTGTTAAAAGTGACCGACAACTCCACACTTACTGTCTTTGACGGCTCAATCCATGGCACCGGCAGCATCTCAGGCGGTGATGCCGACAAAGGCGGTGCCGTTTATGTTGAAGCAGGAAGCGCTCTAAATATCGAAAGCGGCACTATTGAATACTGCAAAGCTGAAGATGGTGGCGCTATCTACAATCTCGGCACTTTAACCATTGACGGCGGCACAATACAAAACTGCACAACCACAAGCGGATGGGGCCATGGCACCATCTATAACAACGGCATTATGACAATAAATAACGGCATCATACAGAACAACACGGCAAATTATGGCGGCGCTATTTATAATGTTAACAGTTGGAGAGTGACAATTAATGGCGGCGCGATCCAGAATAACCATGCCACACTTAGAGGTTATGATGATGACGGTATCGGTGGCGGTATCGTCAATAACGGTCTCCTTTATATTAATGGCGGCAGTATTGTTGGCAACACCTGCGACAGAGAAGGAGGCGGAATATGGATGAAAGACGAAGGCGGCATTTTCATGAAAGGCAATATTGTTATTAAAAATAACACGAAAAACTCTAATAAAAGCAATGTTTATATCCCAGATGGGAAGGTTATCAACCTGGTTGGAAGCTTTACAGATACCACATGCATCGGTGTTACAACACAAACAGCCGAAAATAGAATAACCAATAGTTATAACACATACAACAGCGGTGTAGATCCTGCCAGAATATTCTTCTCCGACAACGGATATTTTATCAAGTTGAATGCAAGCAATGAGGTGATACAAGACCCGAGCATTTCAGTCGTGGAGGCTTACTATATCGATGCTGAAAGCAATGAGGCTTATTATTCCGACTGCATTCCTTTGAGTAGTGTCAAAGACGAATTGGGCGTTACACTCAACAGCGGATGGTATATGGTTGATGCTGACAAGACTTTCAATAACCGCATTGACTTGAATGGTAATGTTAACTTTATTCTTGGGGACGGCTATAACCTTACTGTTAACCAAGGTGTAGAAATAGGGAGCGATGATTATTCGTTTACCATTTACGGTCAAAGCGGACAGTCGGGATATCTTCTCGCGTATAATGAAATCGGTGACAATAATTGCTATGGTACAATCACCATCAATGGTGGCATGGTCAATATACATAGCTATATCTCCGCAAAATCAATCAACTTGAACTGGACCGATTACAGCACCAATACTACCGAAAAAATCACAGTAGGAGGTAACTATTATGGTACGGTGACGCTTCAGAAATCGTTCTACGATGGCACTAATGTTATTCCAGCAGGCGTGGTGGCAAATAACAACGATTTGACAGGCAAGACACTCGTTCCTTATGCTTTATACGACATAAATTTCGGTACAATCGAGCATGGTAGTTTTACAGCGTCGCCAAATCAGGCTCACAACGGAACGATCGTCACACTGACAGGCACTCCGGCCGATGCTGAACATCCATTGTGCTCCGAAATCACTGTTACAGGTGCAACTACAGGCAAAGATGTGACGGTTACTCGTGTCGGCACATCCAATAATTTTACCTTTGTCATGCCTTACGAGGCAGTCAACGTCACTGCAAAATTTGAGGACAAGGTTTTGGTTGACTATGTTGACCTATTCGGTGAGACAAAAACTGTGTCGGCAACAATTATCAGCGGTGCCAGCAATTTGACTTTGAGTAACGGGTGGTATGCGGTAAGTAATGATATCTCTAGTTCAACCAGCAGTTTAAAGAACATCACTGTCAATGGTAATAATGTGAACCTTATCCTTTGTGACTACAGGACACTGGATCTTAACGATGAAACTGATTCATACGTAACATTTGCCGATGACAACTATCAACTGATAGTTTGGGGACAGAGTGGAGGTAGCGGCTTGTTGAGAGTTGCAAATACTTACGATATTATTCCTGTTGGTCACGCGACACGGTCCTGCCGAATTGTTGTGAATGGCGGCAGAGTGGAAACTTATGACAGCACTGGCAACATTGGCGGCACCAATGCAGTTATTATCCTTCGTGGAGGCAAAATCGCTGCAAGTGGCTATGCAGGCACGGTTAGATTTAAGAGATTCTACACAGACCCAGAGGGACATAATTATTCTGGTGAAAAGACTTCTGGATTTGATGTTTTGAATAACAAATTGCTTACTCCTTGCGATAAGGTATTTGTGAAAGAAGGCGACTGGAATGTGGCGAGCAACTGGCTGAATAATTATATGCCAGGTAGCAGCAACGACTATGTCACCTTACGTAAAGAAGTGACCATTCCGAATGATTGCTTGGCACAAATGAAAGACATCATGGTATCCATAGGAAGCGGTATCACAATCGAAGACGGCGGTCAGTTATATATTGCCGCTGACCATTCCTTGGATTTGCAAATAACTGTCGAAAAGAACATCAGCGCGGCGGATGGAGCGGCACAAACCAACTGGTATCTGCTTTCATCACCAGTGTACAACAACCTTTTTACCAGCCCATATAATTATTACGCAGCATATACTAACACGATCAAGAACCTCACTGAAAACGCATACGACATGTTCAGATATGACGAACCGGATCATAAATGGCAAAACAAGAAAGCGCATGGCGCTGCCGGATTCCAGGTTATGGAAAGAGGGCGCGGATTCCTTTACCGTAACGCTGCCGACCAAACGATAGCATATACCGGTATCATATCTTACGGATATCTCAATAATAAGAATTACCTTTTGTCATATACCGATATCACTGGTGATTATGCGGCATTGAAGGGCTTCAACCTTATCGGAAACCCTTATACGCATAACATTAAAAAAGGTAATGCTGCAGATGCATCTATCTCTAACACCTATCTTGAGACGGGTTTCTATAAACTCTCGAACAACGGACAATGGGCTGCATGCACCGACGACGAAACGATAATTGGTGTAGGTGAGGCTGTTCTTGTACAAGCCACATCTGAAGCAAACCGCCAATGCACGGCTTTCTCTGATGTGTTGCCGTCTGCTGGCAAAAATAGAGACAATAACGACAAAATCATGTTTACTGTTGCCAACAGTCAGTATTCAGACGTCACATACGCTTTGTTTGAGGAAGGCCACGGTTTGACCAAGATTGACCACCGCAACGCCGAAGTGCCTATGCTTTACATCCCGAAAAACGGCGAAAACCTGGCAATCGCCACGATGAGCGACAATACTAAGGTGTTCCCGCTCAATTTCAAGGCGATGACAATGGGTAACTACACCATCAGATGCCAGGCTGAAGGCAATTTCAACTATATTCACCTCTTCGACAAACTTACAGGAGAGGATGTGGACCTGCTTTTGGAAAAAGAGTATAGTTTCATTGGAGCACCAAGTGATAGAGATGACAGATTTGTTGTCAGTCTTGAGTACTATGACAACTCTGAATTTTCTGACACCTTCGCTTACCAAAACGGCACCGACGTGATTGTCAGCGGCACAGGCACCCTGCAAGTGTTCGACGTGATGGGACGTGTGGTTGCAGAGCAGCGCGTTAACGGCGTGCAGTCAATCACGATGCCGCAGGGCGTTTACATTTTCAGATTGGAGGGAAAGACCCAGAAAATAGTTGTCAGATAAAAGATATTAGATAATAGATAAAAGATAATAGATGAGGAGATTTTAAGATGAAAAAGATATTATTCGCAATAGCCATAGTAATAATGATGACGGTTGGCGCCAACGCACAGGCTGACCATTTCTTTAGCGAGTCCGGCAACGCGTTTTGGGGCGAGGATAGAAGTGTTGGCGGATTGCCGGAAATCCCTTATGATGCCAATATCGGTGTTCTCTCCGGCGATATCCCGGCACAAGTCCCGGTAGGCTCAGGATTGCTGGTCCTTGCCGCTCTCGGCGCAGGCTACGCTGTAGCAAAGAAAAAAAAGTAATATTTTTAAGAATTTTTTTTGTAAATTTGCACGTTATTGATTAGGTGTAAATTTACAAAAATGAAAACTGCTGTATTTGCCGGATCTTTCGACCCTATCACTCGCGGTCACGAGGACATAGTGCTGAAAGCAATACCTCTAAATCCGGAATGAAAAACATACCTCAAACAGAAGAAGGGATATCCAAGGTGTATCTCGTTGATAAAAAGCATGTTAGGGATTTTCAGGAAAAGACGTATGCATCGTTGCGCACACTTGTACCATCAATACTCCCCGTCATATCGACCGCTGTAGGGACGCATTGAATGCGTCCATGGAAGATGGAGAAATATTAAAATTTTCATATATTCTTGTTTTTTTAGGAAAAAAGTTATATTTTTGCAAAAAATATCAATATGAGTTACAACGAGATTATAAACAAACTGCGGAAATTGGGTGGAAAGATTCTTCCTCCTGAGGCGCGGTTGTTTCTTTATGGTTCTCGAGCTCGTGGCGATTACAAAGAGAATTCCGATTGGGATTTGCTTTTGCTCTTAAATCGTCCGAAACAAAACGACGATTATGAGAAAATAGCATATCCTTTAATGGAATTAGGCTTTGACCTTGGGCAATATTTCAGCGTGCACACCTATTCCAACGACGAATGGGAAGGTATGTCGTTTTTGCCATTTTACAAAAATGTGGAACGTGATAAAATTGAATTGGTATGAGTTTGAGTAATGAGGAAAGAAAGATTGTTGTAGGTTTGGAAACCGAAAAGGCGAGAAAAACATTCGCTGAGATTGAAGTTTTACGCCAAGCCGGATTATGGGATAATATTGCAAACCGATTGTATTATGCGGCATTTCATGCTGTTAGCGCGTTGCTGATAAATGATGGCCATATTGTTGGCACACACCAAGGTGCAGTTATAATGTTACACCAGCATTATATCAAAACCGGCATACTCGAAAAGAAATACGGCACATTCTATTCCCGACTTCAGACAATGAGAGAACAAAGCGACTACAATTGCACGTATAACGCCACAGAAGAAGAAATAACTCCGTTGATTCCATTGACTGGTGAGTTTATCGAAACAATACTTGGGATGATTAAATCATAAAATATAAGTTTTCATTTTCTAATTAAAAAATCATATTAAGAAACAGACAGTTATAAAACTATAAAGACATATAACAGCGTTTTCGCTTTTCTTTGAATCGTTGAAATCTGGACAATTTCATCATAACTACAAATGAAAGTGGAAATGCTTGCGGTTTTACCGTGAGCTTTCTTGTTTGTAGTTATGGGTAGTCCAGAACCTCAACGATCAACAGAAGTTCGCGGTTTTTTTATTGTATAAAATTGGCAATTTAATAATAACAAAAAATTAACAAAATGAAGGAAAAAATTTTACGATTGAAAACAGCTTTGAGGGCTGTGATGTTTATCCTGATGATGGGAGTTGTCGGGATAACAAAAGGTTATGCTTACAGTTTCTCGGCAGTATGCGAGACAGGGCAGACGTTGTATTACAACATAATCTCTGGTACGAATGAAGTGAGACTGACATATCCTGGAACAAGCGATACATATTGGAGTGGCTATACAAAGCCAACGGGAAATCTTGTTATCCCTTCAACTGTTACATACAACAGCACTGTTTATACAGTAACAGCTATTAAAGACGAGACGTTTGCTGGTTGTACAGGTCTCACTTCAATAACAGTTCCAAATACTATCACTACTATTGGCGAAATGGTGTTTAGTTATTGTACTGGCTTGACATCTCCAGTTTACAACAATACTCTTTTTATGAAAATGCCTACTTCATATTCTGGCAGTTATTCAATACCATCGGGCATCACAACAATTTGTTATGGGGCTTTCTATGAATGTGCAGGATTAACCCAAGTAAGTATTCCTAACACGGTTACCAGAATCGAAGAAAGTGCGTTTGAACAATGTATTGGCCTCGCTTCTGTCATAATTCCAAATTCAGTTGTTTACATAGTGAAAAACGCATTCAAAAACTGCTCGGCACTTACGTCAGTTACCATTGGAAAATCTGTGACTTCTATTGGAGCTAATTCGTTTAATAATTGCTCAAATCTATCTAATTTGACCATGGGAAATTCCGTACAAAGCATTGGAAAAGAAGCATTTATGAATTGCTCAAGTCTTACTTCTGTTGTTATCCCCAACTCTGTGAATAACATTTACGCTCGCGCTTTTTGCGATTGCAGTAGCCTTGCCTCAGTAACTTTGGGTAATTCTATCACTTCAATCGAAACAGCTGTTTTTTGCAGATGCACGGCTCTTACTTCCATACAACTTCCTTCTTCTTTAGTCTCAATAAAACTCAACGCATTTAGCAATTCAGGCCTTACATCTATAAACACAAATTCAGTGTCATCGATAGAACAGTATGCTTTTTCAGGTTGCAGCGACCTTGAATCTGTTGCTTTTGGGAATGATTTATCGTCGATAGGTAATTATGCATTTTATGAGTGTACTAATCTTACCTCGATTACTTTTGGTGGTGGATTGAGTACTATTGGAGAAAGTGCATTTCGCTTTTGTTCGCACCTTTCTTCAATTATTCTTCCGAATTCTGTTATGACCATAGCAAGATATGCTTTTGCAGATTGCTCTGCGCTTGCCTCTGTCGCAATAGGTAATTCCGTAACTTCTTTAGGAGAATATGCGTTTGGCAATTGTACAGGCCTTACTTCTTTGACTATGCAAAGGAATAATCCACCATCCATCACCAGCTGGACGTTCCAAAATGTTTCAAATACGATTCTGGTCGCGGTTCCGTGTGGCTCTATGGAAGCCTACCAATCAGCACAATATTGGAGTAGTTTCACGAATTATCACGAATCGTGTCTTGAAATTATTGCAACAGCCAATCCTGCCGAAGGCGGTACAGTGACAGGAGTAGGCTACTTCGAGGAAGAGGCTACATGCACCCTCTCGGCTATACCTAATCAAGGTTTTACATTTGTTAATTGGACCGAAAACAACATGATAATCTCCTCGGATGCCGTTTATACCTTTGAGGTAACAGACGAAAGAACATTTACAGCCAATTTTGAAAGTGTCATCTCTTTTGCAGATGCCAATGTGAAAACAATCTGTGTTGCCCATTGGGATGTCAATAGTGATGGTGAATTAAGCTATGCTGAAGCAGCAAATGTAACGAACATATATAGTTATTTTAAAGGTAGCGATATTGTATCATTTGATGAGTTACAATATTTTACGGGATTGACTTCCATTAACGAAAAAGCTTTCCAATCTTGTACCAGTCTCGTATCAGTAATAATTCCCAATTCTGTGACTCAATTAGACAAACGTAGTTTTGAAAATACAGCATTGACATCAATTGAGATCCCCAATTCCATTACTTATATTGACAATAATGCTTTTAGAGATTGTACAGAATTAACATCAATAGTAATTCCAAATTCAGTGAGTGGCATGGGTAAATGGGTGTTTTATAATTGTACTAGTTTAACATCAATTTCGATTCCAAATTCCATAACAATTATCAATAATTATGCTTTTTATGGCTGTAATAGCTTGACCTCGGTAATACTACCAAATACTGTGACATCTATCAATTGGGGGGCTTTTGATGGCTGTAGCGGATTGACAACCTTGACTGTTTTAGCTAAAACACCACCTGTTTTAGATGGTGATTATGTATTTGAGGGTGTCACCAAGACCATTCCTGTTCGTGTTCCTTGTGGGTCTGTGGCTTTATATCAAACTGCAGGCGGCTGGAGTGAGTTCTCCAACTATCAGGAACTGGAATGCTCAAGCTATACCGTTGAGGGTTACGGCTCGGGATCTGGCAAATGGGTGTTTATCGCATCACCCGTTGTTGAAGACTTGGATCCTACTACTGTCACAAACCTTATCGGCGGCGGAACAGTTGGAAATTATGATTACGATCTGTTCCGCTATAACCCGAGCGCAGCATTGGGATGGGAAAACTATGTCACTCATACTGATGGATTTGTGCTACAAAATGGCAAAGGATACCTTTATGCAAGAGAAGAGACAGCAGATATTGAATTTATTGGCACTTTGAATACAGGAACCACTAAAACAGTGGCACTCAACCAGGGGTGGAATCTTGTCGGAAACCCATTCGTTACTGCCGTTAATGTAAACAAGCCGTTCTATAGAATGAATGAGACTGGCACTGATATCGAACCGGTTTCGGCTTATTCCACAACAGATATTCCTGCTTGTAATGGCGTGGTCGTAAAAGCCACAGGAACAAGCGAAACTGTCACTTTTACACAATCATCATCAAAAGCATCGGTTGGTGACAGCAGCTTGCAGATGACGTTGGCTAAAACAGGCTTGCGTGGCAATGAAATCCAAGACAAGGCTATCGTGAGTTTCAATGAGGACGCACAACTTGAGAAGTTTGTCTTCAATGAGGATCATGCCAAACTATACATCTTCCAAGATGATGAAGACTTCGCCATTGCTTTTAGCGAAAGAAAGAGCGAGATACCAGTGCATTTTATCGCAAAGGAACTCGGAACATACACAATCAGCTTTAGCGGTGAGAATATGAGCGACATAAAACTAGTCGATAAGCTTGAAAATGTTATTATTGACCTTGGTGTGAATGATAGCTACACATTCATCGGTTCGCCAGCTGACAGCAGAGACAGGTTTAGATTGGTTTTTGGCGATGCTGCTCTCTCGACAGGCTCAGAAACTGAGGTGTTTGCATATCAAAACGGTAACGACATCATCGTAAATGGCGAGGGTGAATTGCATGTGTTCGACGTGATGGGACACATGGTTGCAACGCAACAAATAAACGGCGTGCAGTCAATCACGATGCCGCAGGGCGTTTACATTTTCAGATTGGAGGGAAAGACCCAGAAAATAGTTATCAGATAATATGTAGGGATGCGGCGTGCCACGTCCCTGACATGGTGAATATTAACAAACAGAAAATTAAAAATATGAAAAAGATAATATTAGCAATAGCAATTGTTTTTATATTGGGTTTTGGTGCCAGTGCTCAGAAAGACGGTTTTTTCGGCTGGTATGCGTCAGATAATGATACATACAGAATTAGCGAAGGCGGCGACAATTTTGTATTGCCTACAGATCATGGTACTGGTATGGATCAGGATGCTCCTCTAGGCGCCGGTCTGCTAATCCTCACCGCTCTAGGTGGCGCATACGCAATAACCCGCAGAAAGCAATAAAACAGTTAAATTCACAAATATTCAGCACTAGCTCCCAGCTACGTGTTTCAAGTCTTTAGTCATCAATGCGAGAATCTTCGGCTTTCGAAGAACGGCTGCAATTCGAGCATGATGACTAAAGACGATTATTTATGCCGATTCAAAAATTTTTTGTATCTTTGCAAGTTATTATAGATGTAATTTGTGAAGAAAATGAAAATCGGAGTTTTTGCAGGTTCATTCGACCCTATAACACGCGGACATGAGGACATAGTGCTTCAGGCAATGCCGCTTTTCGACGAGATAATAGTCGCAATCGGGGTCAATATCGATAAAAAATACGCTTTTCCGCTTGAACAGCGCATCAAGTGGATTGAAAACACCTTTGCCGAGTATCCGAAGGTGAAAGTCGTTAGCTATGAAGGACTTACAGTCGACTTGTGCCGTAAGATGAATGCTGGATTCATCATCCGCGGACTGCGTAACACCACCGATTTCGAATACGAGAGCATCATCGCGGAGGCTAACAAAAAACTCAATCCCGAGGTGGAGACGGTGTTTTTCCTCTCCGACCCGACAGTGCGCTGCGTCTCGTCGACAGTGGTACGCGACCTTATCAAAAATAACGCCGATCTGAAGGATTTTATACCTGAAAAAGCACAGTTTTATGCGAAATAAGATAGCGATATTAACTGTTCTGGCGTTATTTATGCCAATTTTAGCGCTTTCGCAAAACGTGAAAATAATAGGCACTACGAACCGCCCCAACACCTTGGTGCGACTGATGTCGTGTGCTGACAAACTGACGTATTTTGAAACGCAACTCGCTGAGACACAATCTGATAAAGACGGAAGGTTTTCCTTTGAGACGACGATAAACGAGATCACTCCAGTGGACATCATCGTCGGCCTCGACCATGTCGACATGATCGTTTGCCCGAACGGTAATTATGACATCGAGATTAAGGTTAACGACCGCGCCGAAAATAAGTCGTTTTTCGAGAAAGAGCCGCCTGAGATGTACATCAACACTATCGAGGACGGCGGTTTTTACGCGCAATATCTCGCTGTCGCCGAGATTGTCGACTATTTCCTTTATGACAATGCATACGATATTATCCAAAAAAGGAATCTGAAACTGCTCGACGAGCTTGATAATCAAATAAATACGAACGTAGGGAAGATAAAATCAAAATTTATCAGCGACTTTGTGAAATACCGCAAGGCATCAATGATTATGGCCGTCAACAAGCAGAAAGTGATAAAGGAATACTATGATAATCAAGATGTTCTGTATTCGCAATATGCCTATATGGATGTATTTTATGAACTTTTCAAAACCGACACCCCCGACGCTGACTTTTTGTCACGAAATCCGCAGCTGGCAGAGCTGATAAATCTGAATAATGTAAGAAAATGTTATTTTAACAATACATGTGACAAAGCATACGCACTGAAAGCTGTCAAGGATATTAAAAAATCGTCTAAATACGTTAAAAATCAAGAGGTTGCAGACCATATTATTGCCCAAATCAACGATTTGACCTACGATTCAAAAGCCCCTGATTTTTACTTAAAGGATAATCGAGGTAAAGTGGTTCAATTATCTGATTATCAAGATGATATGGTTTTGCTGCAATTCGTGGATCGCTATTCTCCGCTCAACGAACATGAGTTTTCGGTGTTAAATGACCTCCAAAAACAGTGGAATGACACCATCCAGGTACTCACAATCGCTACAAAAGAGACGTTTGACGATTATGTGCAACTATTTGAGAAACAAGGTTATAAATGGCCTGTCTTAAACCTTGACTTTAATATTCTTTTACTTGAAAAATATCACATTGTAATGTTCCCTTCGTATGTCATTTTGAAGAAAAAAAGCCGTGTCGGGATGGCTCCGGCGCCATCGCCAGACCATAATCTTGAAATTCAAGTGAGAAGAATTAGCCGATATTAAAAATTTTTAGTATTTTTGCATACTTTTTGATAGAGTTAAAATTGAAAATTTTATTCACGAACAAATAACATAGAAAATGGGTTTTTTATCGAAACTTTTTGGAAATAAAGCATCGCGCGACAACAAGGCGCTGCAGCCATTATTACAGAAAACGCTTGACGCGTATGAGAAAATCAAGGATTTGGACATCGACAGCCTGCGTCATAAGACTGTGGAGTTCAGGGAATATATCAAGAATTATATCGCTGAGGACGAAGCTAAGATTGCCGAGCTGAAGACGAGCGTCGAAGCCAATCCTGACATGGATTTGGAGAAGAAAAACGACATCTACGAGCAGGTCGACAAGCTAGAGAAGAAAGTCTTCGAGAAGGTCGACGAGGCTTTGGACAACATCATGCCGGAGGCTTTCGCAGTGCTGAAAGAGGTGGCACGACGCTTCAAGGACAGCGAAGTGGTGGAAGCTACTGCCACCGACCTCGACCGTGACCTTGCCGCGAAGTGCGAGAACATCAGAATCGAGGGTGACCGCGTGTTCTACGACACGAGCTGGATGGCCGGCGGCAATATGATTCGTTGGGATATGGTGCATTACGACGTGCAGATCATTGGCGGTATAGTGTTGCATCAGGGTAAGATAGCTGAGATGGCGACAGGTGAAGGTAAGACCCTCGTGGCTACCTTGCCGGTGTATCTGAGAGGCCTCTCGAGCCGTGGCGTGCATGTGGTGACCGTCAACGATTACTTGGCAAAGCGTGACTCGGAGTGGATGGGACCTCTGTACAACTTCCTCGGTCTGACCATCGACTGCATCGACAAGCACGAGCCTAACTCGGCAGAACGCCGCGCCGCATACAACGCCGATATCACCTACGGCACCAACAACGAGTTCGGTTTCGACTACCTGCGTGACAACATGACGCGTAACCCTGAGGATATGGTGCAGCGTCCGAAACACTATTACGCCATCGTCGACGAGGTCGATTCCGTGTTGATCGACGATGCCCGTACTCCTCTCATCATCAGCGGACCTATCCCGCATGGCGAAGACCAAGAGTTTATCCAGCTGAAGCCAGACGTGGTGAAGCTCTATGAGGCACAGAAACGTATCGTGACGATGTGTATCGCCGACGCAAAGAAATTCTTGACAAAACCTGATGCCACTGAAGAAGAGAGACAACGTGGCGCCGACCAGCTTTTCCGCGCCTATCACGGTCTGCCAAAGAACAACGCCCTCATCAAATTCCTATCGGAAGAAGGCATGAAGTCGTTGCTGCTCAAAACCGAAGGTTTCTATATGCAGGAACAGAGCAAGAACATGCATATCATCGATGACGAGCTCTATTTCGTCATCGACGAGAAACTGAATACCGTCGTTTTGACCGATAAAGGTAACGAAGAGCTGGCGAAAGCATACAACGACCCATCGTTCTTCATCATCCCTGACGTGGGCTCGGAGATTGCCGAGATGGAGAAACAAGGTCTCAGCGATGACGAGAAGGTGTTACGTAAAGCCGAGATTTTACGCCAGTTTGCGGAGAAATCAGACCGTGTGCACACCGTACAGCAGCTGTTGAAGGCTTACACTTTGTTCGAGAAAGACGTCGACTACGTGGTCATCGACAATAAAGTGAAGATCGTCGACGAGCAGACAGGCCGTATCATGGAAGGCCGCCGTTGGTCGGATGGCTTGCATCAGGCAGTGGAGGCTAAGGAAAACGTCGACGTGGAAGCAGCCACACAGACATACGCCACCATCACCTTGCAGAACTACTTCCGTATGTACCACAAGCTCGCTGGTATGACAGGTACCGCTATCACCGAGGCGGGCGAATTCTGGGATATCTACAAACTCGACGTGGTGGAGATACCGACCAACAAACCTATAGCCCGTATCGACCATGAAGACTTGATTTACAAGACAAAACGTGAGAAATATAACGCCGTAATCGAAAATATCGAACAGCTGGTGAATGCAGGCCGTCCTGTGCTGGTAGGTACCACATCAGTTGAGGTGTCAGAGCTGCTGAGCCGTATGCTGACACGTAAAAACATCAAACACAACGTGTTGAACGCGAAGCTGCACTTCAAGGAGGCTCAGATCGTGAAAGACGCAGGTCTTGCAGGCACTGTGACCATCGCCACCAACATGGCGGGCCGTGGTACCGATATCAAGCTGGGACCTGGCGTTAAGGAAGCCGGCGGTCTCGCCATCATCGGCACGGAACGTCACGAGTCACGTCGTGTCGACCGCCAGCTGCGTGGTCGTGCCGGTCGTCAGGGTGACCCAGGTAGCTCACAGTTTTTCGTGTCGTTGGAAGACGACCTCATGCGTATCTTCGGCTCCGAGCGTATAGCCCCAATAATGGACCGTCTCGGAATGAAGGAAGGCGAGGTGATACAGCACTCGATGATTACAAAACAGATCGAGAAGGCACAGAAGAAGGTCGAAGAGAACCACTTCGGCGTGCGTAAACACCTCTTGGACTACGACGACGTGATGAACATGCAGCGTAAGGCAATCTACGAAAAACGCCGTCACGCCTTGTTCGGAGAACGTCTCGAAATAGACATCAACAACATGCTGTATGACCTCGGCGAGTCATTGATTACCAAGCATCAGGACGATGAGTCGTTCGATGACTTGAAGCTCGACGTGCTTGCAAATATGGGTGTCGAGGTGCCTTTTGACGAGAACGAGTTCAAACACGGCAAGACTGATGATTTGGCCGACAAGCTTTACGAAAAGGCACTCGAGTCATACAACCGTAAGATGCAGCTGGTGGGCGAGAAGACGTTGCCTGTCATCAAAGACATCTACGAGAAGCAGCCAGGCTTGAAATATATCCTCATCCCGTTCACCGACGGAAAGAAAGGCATCAACGTGTCGGTAAATATTGAGAAGGCTGTGCAGAACGGAGCACACGAGATATCATTGGCACTTGAGAAGTTCATCACTCTCGCCATGATCGACGACGCATGGGTGGAGCATCTTCGTGAGATCGACGACTTGAAACAAGCCGTACAAAACAGTGCGCATTACGAGCAGAAAGACCCGCTCGTCATCTACAAGATGGAGTCGTACAACCTCTTCGAGAGCATGATTTTGAAGATGAACTCCGACGTCATCTCGTTCCTGATGCTGTCGAACCTGCCAGCTCCAGATCCGAACGCAGCACGCGCGCAGCGCGCGCGTGCTGTCGACCGCACCAAACTCAAGGAACAACGTTCCGACCTGCTGTCGAAAGCAAACACCAACACCCAGGAAAACCAGGTGACACAGCCGATACACGTGGAGAAAAAGATCGGTCGTAACGACCCGTGTCCATGCGGCTCAGGTAAGAAATATAAAAATTGCCACGGAAGATTAGAGTAACAGTGGGACAGACTGGCTTAACTATAACTGATTAACTTTTAAAAAGCCATGAAGCATTTTCTAATGGTAACGGCTATCCTGTTATTGGCATTCTCATCGAATGCCCAGGACACCATTGCCGAGGTGCAAACTGATACCGTTCCGGTCGTGAAAACCGATACAGTCGCACCAGTACGTCACCGTCCCAAGGTGGGAGTGGTGCTGAGCGGCGGCGGTGCCAAAGGCTTCGCACACATCGGAGCACTGCGTGTCATCGAAGAAGCCGGCATCCCTATCGACTATATCGCCGGTACGAGTATGGGTTCCATCGTGGGCGGACTATACGCCGTGGGATACGACCCCGACATGATGCAGAAGCTGTGTACTGAGCAGAACTGGGACCTCATCATCAAAGACCAGGTGCCGCGTAAGTTCATGCCACTCGAGAAACGTCTCAATGAACGTCATTATCTGGTATCATTCCCTATGAAAAAGGGCAAACTCAAGATTAACCGCTCGATGGTCGACGGTGTGTACGTCAACATGCTGCTCACACGACTGACGATGCCAGCCTACAAAGACCGTGACTTCGACAGCCTGCCTGTGCCGTTCCTTTGCATTGGCACCGACATGTTGTCGGCCGACCCGATAGAGTTCCGTAAAGGCTCGTTGGCGCAGTCGATACGTTCATCAATGTCGATACCGTTCCTTTTTGAACCTGTCGAATATGACGGATACCTGCTCTGCGACGGCGGTCTCACCAACAATTTCCCGGTGCAGAATGTGCGTGCGCAAGGATGCGACATCATAATAGGCGTCGACCTCGAAATTATAAAATCGGACCCCGAAGTGCTTGATAACTCACTGAAGGTGCTCGAACGACTCATTGCGGTGGTGTCGCAGGACAAGAGCAACGTGGCCCGTGAACAGTGTGACATCCTTATCAGACCAGATATCGGAAAGGCTAACATTATGTCGTTCAACGACTTCAGTCCGATTATCGATTGCGGCGAGAAAGGCGCGCGAGACATGTTCCCGCAGCTGAAACGCCTTGCCGACTCACTCCAAGCTATCGAGCCATTTGAGCCGGTGCGACATCATACCCAGCCCGTCAACAAGATCACGGTGAGCGATGTCGAGGTGGTGGGCGTTGACGAATACGACAGTAAAATACTGGAATCAGAGTTTGGCGACGATTTTCCACGCGAGTTTGATATCGATGAGATAGAGACGACGGTGGTGAAGATATACTCGCAAGGCTATTATTCCAATGTCTATTACGAGATCATCGACAGCCCGGACGGCAATATCCTGCGGTTCCATTGTAAACACAAGACCTCGCTGACATTCAACATCGGAGCGCATTACGACAATAACTATGGCATAGGCATACTCCTCAATATGAATGCCCGCACCAAACACTTCGATTACAATGTCGACCTTAACCTTTCGGATAACCCATATTTCAAAGCTCGAATGGTGCATCGTTATACCAAATCGCTCAGAGGCGCTCTCGAACTTTCTGCTATTAATCTAACAGCCGATGTCGTCACCTATAACGGCAGTATCTTCGGCGCGATGCGAGTGCAACAAAATACAGCAAATCTGTTTCTGCAGGTGATTCCGTCGGTGAACCACACTTTCAAGTTGGGCTTCAGGATGGACTATACTTTGGTAAAAGACAGGACATATAGCGAATTTACTGCTGACGATTATAATAAACATGAGCTGAATCCAAAGTTCTATGCCCAATATTTCTTCAATAATGAAGATCAGAGCGATTTTCCTCGTAAAGGATGGAATGTCAATGTGATAGGCAAATGTATATTGTATGACTCGGTGTTCTCGAATGCAGAAAGCAAACCGGCTTACCTCATCCAGGCCGATGTCAGAAAGTCGTTCCCGATAGGACAACGTCACGCTTTCCGCCTTGGAGTCACTGGCGCTATGCGTTTGGGCGACGTTACCCTCCCCGAAGATAATATGCTTTTTGTCGGCGGACAGTCGAAAATGTATTATGTCGATAATATCATGACATTTACAGGATTGCCGTTTTTGTCAGTATATACTGAATATGCAGCTTACGCAAGGACAGGATGGCAGTGGAATTTCTATAAGAATTTCTATGGCGTGATAAGCTGCGATGCCGGATATTTCAAAAATTATCTTGACATCATTAATAAAGATATTTCAGATGATGCGACAGTGGAGGAAGTGGAGGAATATTATAAAAGAATCAGTGATTTGTTCTCCGACAGACTTGACACATGGTTCATCCCGGATAACTTTATCATCGGCGGCGGACTCACCTTGGGTATGAAGACCTTGTTCGGCCCTATCGAGCTGCAGCTGTCGAAGTCTAACGTGGCCAAAAATTGGTGTTTCTTCATAAATGTCGGTTTTTGGTTTTAGGATTTACTGGTTAAACATAAAATATTATGGTTGTGCGTTTGAATGTTAATAAAATTGCCATGATGACAATTCTCATCATGACATTATTCATATCAAATGTTCAGGCGAAAATACTTGAAGACAGTCTGTCGCGCCGTCCAAAGGTGGGCGTGGTGCTCTGCGGCGGCGGCGCCAAAGGCTTCGCACAGATAAGAATCCTGAAAGCTATGGATGAGGCAGGTGTCCCAATCGACTATATCGCAGGCACCTCCATCGGCTCCATCATCGGCGCGCTTTATGCCATCGGCTACGACCCCGACACGATCGAGAAACTCGTGCGCGAACAAGACTGGAACCGTATTCTTTATGATGTTTTTCCGGAAAATGTGGAGCCTGTCGAGAAAAAGATATACGACCGGCGTTATCTTGCCACCTTCCCTGTATCAAACGGTAAGATGAAGATAAAGTCGTCGTTTGTGGAAGGTGTGTACGTTAACCTTTTGCTGTCACGACTGATGCTCCCGGCACACAAAATCCACGATTATCACGACCTGCCTGTGCCGTTTTTCTGCATAGGTACTGATGTGGAACATGCTACCCAATATGAGATGAACTCTGGCGACCTTCCACGCTCAGTTCGCGCCAGTATGTCTATACCATTCCTCTTCCAGCCTGTAAGAATCGATGACAGACTGCTCGTCGACGGAGGAATGGTCAACAATTTCCCGGTGAGGAATATGGAGGAACACGGTGCCAACATCATCATCGGCATCGACCTTGAAGATGCTACGATACCTGCTGAGCAGATTGATAACTCTTTAGGACTGCTCTCCAGCTTGATGAACCTGTCATCACTCGAAGAGAGCCTCTACGCCAGAAGTCATTGCGATATTTACATCAAGCCCGACCTTCATGGTCGTAATATGCTGTCGTTCAAAGACTTTGACTCTATAATCCAATATGGACAGGATGCCGCCGACAAGTTCTTCCCACAGTTCAAACGTCTGGCCGATTCACTTCAGCAACTTGGGCATTTTGAGATAGAAAGACCTCATACCCAGCCTATCAACGAGTTGACGATTGTGGATGTGGATGTCAATGGAATACCTGACAAACACAAACATTTTATCGAGAGTATCTATGGTAGCAAATTGCCTGTAACCGTCCCCTTGGACGTCGTCGAAGAGAATCTGGTGAAACTGAAAACATCGGGTTATTATGAAAATATCTGGTATAATGTGACGGAAAGTAAAGGCGGTTATATTCTTACGGTGAATTGTACCGAAGTCGCCAACACATCGCTGTCGGTGGCCATACATTACGACAATAACTATGGCATTGGTGCTTTGGTCAACATCACTGCGAAGAATTTCCTCGAGAGCATCGACCGCACCACCATCAGTTTGGATGTCAACATTGCGGAATGCCCATATATTAAAGGACGCTTCAGCAAACATGTGGGCAAAATGTTTCGCTATGGTGCCGATCTGAGCGTCTATTCGTTCGATATCAACCAGTATACCAACAAGGTTATCACCAATTCGTACAGTATTCAGGACAATAATCTTGATATTTACATGCAGTTGGTGCCTAATAACAAGCAGGAGATACGTATCGGCGCGGCTGCCGATTATGTCCACATGAAAGATTTTGTGGGCAACAACCAGCTTAATAGCGACTATCACTTCTATTCCTATCTGTATCTCAGATATATTTATATCAGTGAAGACTCTCCAAGTTTTGCACGCCGCGGCTGGCGTCTCAACATCAATGGAAAATGGCTGTTCTTTGAAGGTCTCAACAACGGCGGCGACCTCGTCTCAAACGGATGGCAGCAGTCGGTGGTACTTCACGGAAATGTAATAAAATCATTCTCTTTGAGCAGAAAATCGTCGTTGAAGATGGGCTTGGAAGCCGGCTATAAAGTGGGAACCAGCGACATACCGTTGTTCTACAAGTTTATGGTGGGCGGACAGTCGAAGATGAACTATTTCGACAATATCATATCGTTTACCGGACTTGAGTTTACAGAAGAAGTGGTTGACTATGTGGCTATGGGTAAGATGGCATACCAATGGAATTTTTATAAAAGACTATATCTCATAGCCAATATTGATGCCGGTTATATCAACAGCGCCTATGATATGTGGTTCGACGACAACAGCTTCGTGGCAGGCGCAGGCATGACATTCGGTGTCGACACCCTGATAGGTCCTATCGAGGTGAGTCTCATGGGCTCCAACATCAACAACAAGCCTGTAGGGTTTATCAACGTGGGCTTTTGGTACTAATTTGAATCTTAAAAATTTTGAATATATGAAATACAAAAGAGTATTACTTAAACTTAGTGGTGAGGCTTTGATGGGTGAGCAACAGTATGGCATTGACCCACAACGTCTTAATGATTATGCAGAAGAGATAGCGGCAGCACATAATGCTGGTGCGCAGATAGCTATTGTTATCGGAGGAGGCAACATCTTCCGCGGCTTGCAGGGCGCTTCTAAAGGCATGGACCGCATCCAAGGCGACTACATGGGAATGCTCGCAACAGTCATCAACAGCATGGCAATACAGTCGGCATTGCAATCGAAAGGCGTGAAAGCGGCTTTGCTGTCAGGACTTTACATCGACCGCATCGCCGAGTCGATGAGCTCGTCAAAGGCTATCAAACTCCTTGAAGAAGGCTATATCGTCGTCATCGGTGGCGGCACCGGCAACCCGTTCTTCACAACAGATACAGGCTCAACATTGCGCGCAGTGGAAGTCAAAGCCGACATCATCCTCAAAGGCACACGCGTCGACGGCATCTATACCGCTGACCCAGAGAAAGACCCTACGGCAAAGAAGTTCGAGACAATAACCTACGACGAGGCCTACAACCGTAACCTCAAGATCATGGACCTCACAGCATTCACCATGTGTAAAGAAAACAACATGCCGATGCTCGTGTTCGACATGAACAAGAAAGGTAACCTTACACGGGTTCTTAACGGTGAAAATATAGGCACACTTGTGACAAAATGACCTTTAAAGACTCCAAGGATTTATCACGATACGACAAGATTATCTTATTGATAATCATTGTCGTATCAGCTGTTTTGCGTCTCTGGCATCTGCATGACATCCCGTTTATGCACGATGAGTTCAGCGCCTTGGGTCGTACGTGCTACGACAACTTCCACGACCTAATCCGTGAAGGCGTGATGCTCAACGACTCACACCCCGCCGGAACGCAGGTGCTGGTGTATGCTCTCGTCCAACTATTCGGCTGGAGCGAGTTTTGGCTCAAACTGCCTTTCGCTTTGATGGGTATCGCATCGGTGTATCTTGTCTTCGTGATTGCAAATCAATGGTTTAACAAGAACGTGGGACTGGTGTCGGCAGCTTTTGTCAGCGTGAGCGAGCTGTTTCTTTTCTACAGCCAACTGGCACGTCCATACTCACCAGGACTCTTTTTTACGTTGTTGCTCGTCTATTTCTGGAACCGGATACTCTTCGATAAACGCTACATCACCATCTGGATCTGCATCGGATTCGCAATATCGGCGTTTCTCGCCGCTGAGATGCACATGTTCTCGCTCGCACAAGCAGGTCTCATCGCCCTGACTGGCCTGTTTTTCCTTGGGAATGTCGATAAAAAACGCAAAAAAGCATATCTCTGGAGCTGCGTGGCCGCCTTGGCACTGTACCTGCCGACTTTCCCGGTTTTCTATTACCAGCTGTTCGTTTACGGCAGCATCGGCGGATGGCTCGGCAAACCAGCTCCAACGTTTCTCACCGACTTCCTCCAATACTCGGCAAACTACAGTAACCTGTTCATTTTCATAATGTTAATGGTAATTTTGCTGCCGTTAATAGTAGGAAACAGAGTGTCAGACAAAAAAATTGCCATCAGAATTTGCTGTCTGCTGTGGTTTGTGGTGCCTCTAGCCGTAGCATGGGCCTATTCGCTGTTAAAAGAACCTATTTTGCAGTTCAGCACACTCATTTTCAGCTTCCCGTTCCTGATTATTTTGGCGTTTTCATTTTATGACGGACAAGTTTCAAAAAGAATCATGACGATAGTCCTTAGTGTCGTGGTTTTTCTTGGAATCACGTCCTTAATCGTTGACCGTCAATACTTTTACCAGATGTATCATCAGGGATACGACCAAGTGGCTGTCGAGATGAAAAAGGCTCAGGAACGTTATGGCGACAACATTAGCTGCGTTTCATACTCATGCAAAAACTTTGTGGCTGAACATTATCAGAACAAGTTTGGGGTTAACGATGTGAAATGCTTTAATGAAGATGATGAAATCAGTGATTATCAACAGTTTATAATGAATTGTGATAATGATTATATAGCAGCTGGTTTCACCGACCATGCCGATATGTCTTGGGAGCTCTCGGCAGTGGCTGAATATCCGTTCTTGGAACAGGAAAACGCATGGTTTACAACACGTTATCTTGTTTTGTCGAAAAACGACAACGGTCATCCGCTATTGCATCTTATTAAAGAAAATGTCAATGTTAGAGAAGGAGAAGAATGGGCTTCTAACACAAAACTTGCCGATGTTGAACCTTGTGAACGAATGGGCATTATCGCTGATATTCAAGCACTTGATACAATTGAGCATATCGCTCTTGTAGCAAAAATCATCGATAAAAACGCTGGGCAACAACTGTGCTGGTTTGGCTATGAGGACAAAAATCATGTGTTGATGCCGGGTGAAAGGGCTTTTTTGACAAACGGATTCATCATCCCGAAAGACATAGTCGAAGATTATGAGATAAGTGTTTTTATCTGGAATATCAGCAAAAAACCGTTTATTGTCAATAAGTTATCGTATTACCAGATAAAAAAGAATCCATATTTTTACGGATTGTATGAACCATTAGAATAAAATTAGTATTTTTGTAGCGAAAATTATAAGAAATATGACAGAAGAATCTCAATTTATTTTGGACGAAACGACTGAATCGATGGAAGGTGCCATCAAGCATCTCGAGTCGGAATTTCAGAAAATCAGAGCAGGCAAAGCCAGCCCGATGATGCTTCAGGGCGTCAAGGTCGAATATTACGGAACACTGGTCCCGATTGAGCAGACCGCTAACATCGGCACTCCTGACCCTCGTCAGATTATCGTGATGCCGTTCGACAAGAGCGCCATCAGTGCCATCGACAAGGCTATCCAGGCTGCCAACCTCGGCTTCAACCCTAAAAACGAAGGCGATTTCCTGAGAATCCTGGTTCCGCCGTTGACAGAGGAGCGTCGTAAAGACCTCGCTAAACGCGCCAAGACAGCCGCTGAAGAAGCCAAAGTGGGTATCCGTAACATCCGCCGTAACTCCAACGACGATGCCAAAAAACTTGAAAAAGACGGCGTGTCAGAAGACGAAGTGAAACAGCTTCAGGAAGAAATCCAGAAGCTGACAGATAAATTTGTGAAAAAAATCGATGATCTTTACGATCTTAAGCAGAAAGACATCCTGACAGTTTAGTCAAGAATATTCTCTAATGCCAAACCAAACAGTTTGTCGAGCGTGATGCCCATGCAGGCTGCTTGTTTTGGCATTATTGATGCCTCCGACATGCCTGGCACGATGTTCACCTCGATGAAAACCAGCTGTTTGGGTGTCATGATATAGTCGAAACGCGCGAAGCCCCTGCACTCGAACTTGTCGTAAAGCATAGCCGACGTCGCCTTGACCTCGATTTCTGAAACCTCATCCAAGTCAGCGGGCGTGATTTCGTCCGATTTTCCTGCAGTATACTTCGCCTCGTAATCGAAAAAGTCGTTTTTGCTGACGATCTCGGTGACAGGAAACACCATCGTCTTGCCCTTTACCTGCATCACAGTACATGCTAACTCACGGCCTTTCACAAACTTCTCGCACATCACCTGGTCGCCGGCTTTGAAAGCGAATTCAACGGCCTTGTCGAAGTCGTCCTCCACATTGACCTTGCTTACTCCTACCGAAGAACCGTTGCGTGTGGGCTTGACAAACAGAGGCAACCCCAACTCTTTGATGATTTTCTTGCCGTCGTAACTTTCACCTTTATTAATAATGATGGAAGGGGAGACGTTGGCACCTGCCGCAGCAGCTATCTTTTTGCAAAAATCTTTGTGGAACGTCAAAGCAGAGGTGGTGAAACCCGATGAGGTGTAAGGAATGCCAAGCATCTCGAAATACCCGAGAAGCTGCCCGTCCTCGCCAGGCACTCCGTGAATGGCATTGAAAACAGCGTCGAAAACCACCTTTTTGGCCCCGACCTTAATAGAGAAATCGTTTTTGTCGACATCGGTTTCCTTGCCGTCATCGGTCAGATGATACCATCTGTCTTTCAAAACCACAATAATATACGATTCATATTTGCTCGAATCGAGGTGTTTCTTCACAACTTTCGCGCTGCTGATGGAGATTTCATACTCTCCTGAATACCCGCCACAAACTATTGCTATTTTTTTCATGTCAAAATAAACTTAAATTCAATTATTTTCGTTATCTTTGCGAGTTCAAAATTACAAAAAACGACAATATCTGAAACGAAAAAAATAAAAAAATGAAAGCTTTTCGTTTTTTGAAAGATAAATGGTTCTATATCAGCTTGGCAATCATGGTGTTACTGGTTGTCGGAGGGCTTATGTTGACCTTCAAATGGCTCGACAGATTCACCCGTCACGGCCAGGAATTGGTCGTGCCAGATATGGTCGGCATGAATTATGATGATGCAGTGGAGCATTATCAGGATAGTTATACATTCGTCCTTATCGACAGCATTTACGTCAAAGATTTCCCGGATGGCGCTGTGTATCAACAGAATCCGGCTCCTGGCTCAAAGGTGAAACAAGGCCGTAACCTCTATATCCTGCGCACCACAATCGCACCAGAGATAGTCCCTATGCCAAACCTTCGCAATCTGTCGCTGCGTCAGGCTATGGTGACGTTGAACACCGTCGGACTCAAAGTCGACAAACTCGAGTTTATCGAATATTTTGCGCGTAACGCAGTGGTGGAACAGAAACTCAAAGACGAGGTCATCGAACCTAAAACTGATGTGGTGAAAGGCTCTGCGATAACCCTCGTGGTTGGTCTCGGTCGTGGCGATAAGAATACCAATATCCCTGATTTGGTGGGAGTTAATATCGCCGAAGTTAAAAACAGCCTCAACAATGCATCTCTCAATATCGGCACGGAAGTGTTTGTCGACACCGACGACGACGAGTTCCTCTTCGTGAGCAAGATGGATCCCGATTACACTACAGATAAGATGGTACCTCTCGGCTCACTCGTAAACGTGTGGTACAAATCGTCCAAAAACTTCGATTTCGACTGGTATCGTCGTGAAAAACTGCGTCGTGACTCCATTGTCGAAGTCATGCGCCTCAAACGATTCAAACAGGATACTATTGATTATGTCATCGACAGCTTTAACTATATCTTGAAACACAGAAGCTTCTCTTTCGACTCGCTATCACGCATCGAAGACATGCAGATGAGATATCAAAAGTCTGACGATTTCGACATTTTGGAGCTCGACAACTCCGATTATTTTGATTATGATTACAAAATCGACACAACATATTTCTATGATGAATAAGACAATATTGCTCATATTACTTGCCTTTGCGGGATTGTTGAGCTCCAACGCTCAAGAATATCTGACGTCTTTTGGCTATAACGAAAATGCTGATAATCAGAGGGATAGAGACGAAGTGTATGCCACACTGCCTTTCTTCGACGATTTCTCTACCACTTATAGATATACCGATGACTCGAGATGGCTGTGGAACAATGCGTATGTCAGCTCAAACTTCCCTTTGATGCCGGTCAATTACAGCGCAGTGACATTAGACGTCGCCGACCGTTATGGTAAAATTTATTCGAGAGGCAGTTCTAACCCGTTTGTCGCCGATACGCTTAAATCAGTGAAGATCCGTCTTGACAGTCTCGAAAATCAGGCACTCACACCCGCCGATTCGCTCTATTTCAGCTTCTATTACCAACCTGGCGGCTATGGCGACTGCCCTGAACGCTTCGACTCACTGGTGCTTCAGTTTGGATACGGCTACGATGTTGAAGTGTACGACTCTGTAAATCAACATTCTTACACCGAACGCCGCACACATTGGCGCCAGATGTGGGCTACACAAGGCATCGAAATCGACACATTCCTTCAATATTGCGGCGAAAACCAATACTTCAAAAAAGTGATGATACCAATCACCGACACCTGCTTCTTTGTAGATGATTTCCAAGTGCTATTCTTTAACTATGGGACACTGCCAACCCAAATGTATCCTAACGATCGCAGCAATATGGATATGTGGAACATCGATTTCGTGTACCTCGACAGAAACCGCAGCATAGCAAACGACACCTATCCGCTCGTAAGCCTGACAGGAATCATGCCTTCGTTCTTAAGACGCTATCAATCAATGCCTTACAAGCATTATAAAGAGAACCCGATAGCATCTATCGACATCGATGGCTATGATATCAATATGTCAAACCTTGATGTCAACACACATCAGGTGAAGTATTCGTGCAAGGTGAACGACAATAACTCGTCATGGAACTATACTTACGAACATAACCCATTGGTTGTCAATCAATATTCTAATGTGGGCCCGGTTAACGAACATGTCGTTATGGGCGATTTTATCTATCCTTACACTGACTCGTTCGACACCACTTCATACACAATCCGCCATTATATTGAGGTGGTCGACGAACATAGCGGAGAGGTGCGTGGCGACTCGATTGTCTGTCATCAGGGGTTTTACAACTATTTTGCATACGACGACGGCACCCCTGAGATGGGCTACGGTCTCGTGCCAAGCGACACATATTTTGCCACACAGTTTACCGTAAATCGCCTTGATACTTTGAGCGGTGTCCAGATGTTGTTCAACCGCACATACAACGACGCAAACTTCAATTTCTTTGATATCATTGTGTGGTACGACAACAACGGAAAACCTGGTGATATTATCTATAAACTTGAAAACCAACGGCCACAGTGGAACGACAGCCTTATATACAAGTTCTCGTTTTATAAATTCAATAAGGTGGTGAAAGTCAATAGCACTTTCTACGTCGGAATACGTCAACGTTATTCCAAAACGATAAATATCGGCTTCGACTCATCAGTCGACAACAGCCAATATAACTTTTATGATGTCGGCTCAGGATGGCATAACAGCGCATTCCCGGGTTCCATCATGATTCGCCCTGTTGTCGGTAAAAAAGGCTATTACATCGGCGTTGATGAAAATGACGATGTTACGCTGAATATTTACCCGAATCCGGCACAAAATGTGATTCATATCGAAGGCCTTGAAGAAGAATTGTGCGACGAAATCCGGATTTATGACATCACCGGTCGTGTCGTGAAGTGTTATCCATATTGTAATGAGTTGAATGTCAGCGAGTTGTGTAATGGGGCTTATATGATTCGCATAATAAATAAAGATGGCTCTAATAAAACATCTAAGTTGTTGATATCCAAATAGTTAAAGCCATGTCAGAAGATTTTGTAGGCGTTATCGGTGACAACACGGAGGAGAATACCGAACTGTTCGAGCATTTTCGTATCGTGGCTGACAAAGGTCAGACTCTTACCCGTGTCGACAAATTCCTACAAAACCGTCTTGAAAACGTCTCTCGCAACCGTGTGCAGAACGCGGCGAAAGCAGGCAGCATCCTCGTCAACGACAAGCCGGTGAAGTCGAACTACAAGGTGAAGCCGTTCGACGTGGTGACAGTGGTGCTTGCATATCCGCCTCGCGAAATCGTCATTACACCCGAAAATATCCCGCTCGACGTGGTTTACGAAGACGACGATGTCATCGTGGTCAACAAACAAGCTGGACTGGTCGTTCATCCCGGTCACGGCAACTTCGACGGCACACTGCTCAACGCCTTGGCATATCATTTCAAAGAAAATGGCTCGAAAGTCGACAACGGCTTCGGTTACCTCGTACATCGTATTGACAAAGACACTACCGGTCTGATGATTGTGGCGAAAAACGAGACGGCGCAGACTGTTTTGGCAGCTCAATTCTTTGAACATTCTATCACACGCCGTTACCAAGCTCTTGTCTGGGGCGACTTCGGTGAGGACGATGGCACCATAGAAGGCAACATCGGACGCTCGGTGCGCGACCGCGTCGCTATGGCGGTGTATCCCGACGGCAGCCAGGGCAAAGACGCCGTCACACATTACAGGGTGCTGGAACGTTTCAACTACGTCACCTTGGTGGAATGCCGCCTGGAAACGGGACGCACCCACCAGATACGCGTCCACATGCAGTATATCGGACATCCGTTGTTCAATGACGCTCTGTACGGCGGCGACAGAATCCTCAAAGGCACCACATTCTCAAAATACCGCCAGTTTATCGACAACTGTTTCAACGAGATACCGCGTCACTGCCTCCATGCCAAAGTGCTCGGCTTCGTGCACCCGACCACAGGTAAGGAGCTCTACTTCGACTCGGAACTGCCTCAGGATATGCAGACAGTGCTTGCAAAATGGCGTAATTATCTTAAAACACGAACAGAAGAAAATTAAAATATCATGATAGTAATAACAGGAGCAGCAGGTTTCATCGCAAGCGTGGTGGCAGGATGCCTAAACCAACAAGGCAGGACCGACCTCGTACTCGTCGATGACTTCTCAAAGAAACAAAAAGAAAAAAACTTCATCAACAAAGCATATCAGCTTCTTTTAGACAGAAAAGAGTTTCATAACTGGCTTAAAATCAATCACGACAAGGTCGATTTCATAGTACATCTCGGCGCTCGTACCGACACCACCGAGTTCGACTGGAACGTGTTCTTGGAACTCAACGTGAACTATACCGAACAGCTCTGGACTCTCTGCACCGAATATCAGATCCCGCTCGTGTATGCCTCATCAGCAGCGACTTACGGTGGGGGAGAGCTGGGCTACAACGACAGCCACGACATTGTCGAGAAGCTCGTGCCACTTAACCCTTACGGACGCTCGAAAAACGAAATCGACAAATGGATTCTCAAACAGACCAAGTGTCCTCCGTTCTGGGCTGGACTGAAGTTCTTCAACGTCTATGGCCCTAACGAGTATCACAAAGGCCGCATGGCATCAGTGATCCTGCACTCGTTCCACCAGATTCAGGACTGTGGCGAGGTAAAACTGTTCCGCTCACATCGTCCCGACTTCAAAGACGGTCAGCAGCTACGTGACTTCATATATGTGAAAGACATCGCCTCGGTTATCCTTTTCTTGATAGAGAAACGTCCCGAGAGCGGCTTGTACAACCTTGGAACAGGCCACGCCCGCTCCTTCTACGACCTCGCAGCCAACACCTTCAAGGCAATGGGAAAAGAAGTGAATATCAAGTTCATCGACACTCCGCTTGACATCCGCGACAAATATCAGTATTTCACTGAAGCTAACATGGAAAAACTCCGTAAAGCCGGCTACGACAAGCCATTCACCAGCCTCGAAGACGGTGTTTTCGATTATGTGACGAATTATTTATTAAAAGATAAAACATTCTAACAATCCCGTCATTTCGAGCGAAACGAAGTGTAGTCGAGAAATCACCGCCATTCGAATAGTTCCGTAATATTCAAATGGCGGTGATTTATTCACCAAAGGTGAATGCTTTCGCAAAACTCAGGTCTTCATTTCAATCCGTTTCGCTCGAAATGACGTGAATATTATAATGCTTTCTGTTTCTCAGCTAATTGCTTGTCCAAATCCAACAAAAACTCCCTCGCATCGGTGAGTGTCCTAATCATCATGGCATTCTCCTCAAGCTTGTCGAACTTGGTCTTCATGGCCTCCTTCGCGCCTTGGATGGTGTAGCCTTTCACCTTAACGAGCTGATATATTATCTGCAAATACCGCATATCACGCTCAGTGAAGAGCCTGTTGCCTTTTGAACTCTTGCGAGGACGCAGCACGTCAAACTCGCTCTCCCAATAGCGTATGGTGGATGTCGGAACATTGAACATCGCAGCGACTTCACCAATTCGATAATATAACTTCTTGATTTCCATATCAATCCATTGTCATTGAAGGCTTTTCCGATAACTTGAGAATCTGTTCGTACTCCTCAGGAGTGAGGTCGTTGTAGAAGAAATCAACGGGATTTATCGGCTTGTCATTCTTAATCACTTCATAATGTAGGTGCGGCGCCGTCGATTTTCCTGTGTTTCCCATCAGTGCAATGTTCTCGCCACGACTCACCTTTTGGCCTTTCTTCACAAGGGATTTCTTGAGGTGGGCATAACGTGTCTTGTAGCCATATCCATGATTTACAATGATATAGTTGCCGTAACCTCTGTTGCTGGTCACCACTTTCTCCACCACACCATTACCAGTGCAATAAATCTTGGTGCCGATAGGAGCCGAGAAATCAATGCCGCTGTGGAACTTCTTAATCTTGTAAAATGGGTCGGTACGATGCCCGAAATGTGACGAAATACGGTTGATATCAACATTTCTCACCGGCATGATGGCAGGTATGCACTTGAGCATCTCCGCTTTGTTGGTGGCCATTTCATAAACCTCGTCAAACGATTTGGCTTGAATGTTCAACTGGCTCTCCAATATGTCAATTCTTTTCGCCGTTGCCTTGACAATACTGGAATTATCATATCCATCAAGCGTCATATAACGGTCTGTACCACCGTATCCAGCCTCTCTTACCGAGTAAGATATGGGATCAGCCTCAAATATCATACGATAAATATTCTCGTCACGATCCTGCATCTCGTCAACGAGATTGTCAATTTTGCCTATCTTCTTGTTCAAAATCTCATATTGGAACTGCAAAAACTCTATTTCACGCGCCTGCATACGCTCTTTTGGCGATCCAATCTTGTTTTCTACAATCGTTACAGTAAAAAATCCTATAACTCCGGCAGCAACAATAAATAGGCAAAAATTACGCAAACGCTTTCCAAATGAAATCTTATACTCCTCATAATCAAGGGTTTGCGGGTTGTATATGAATTTTTTTCTTGCCATTATTTTTTCAAATTCTAACTTAAAATGAAAAAAATCGTATTCAAACGTGCAAAATAAATAATTTTTTCTTAAATTTGCAAACTTTTTTTAAAGAAAAATTAAATTCTATGATGAAAGCAAACGAAATTCGTAAGAGTTTTTTGGAGTTTTTTCAGTCGAAACAGCACCTTGTAGTGCCTTCCGCACCTATAGTAGTCAAAAACGACCCTACCTTGATGTTCACTAACGCCGGCATGAACCAGTTTAAAGATGTGTTCCTGGGCAATAACCCCCGTAAAGCGCCACGCGTGACAGATATTCAGAAATGCCTCCGCGTTTCCGGTAAACACAACGACCTCGAAGAAGTGGGCCGTGACACTTATCATCACACCATGTTCGAGATGATGGGCAACTGGTCGTTTGGCGATTATTTCAAGAAAGAAGCCATCGCCTGGGGCTGGGAGTTCCTTACCGATGTGATGAAAATCGACAAGGATAAACTCTATGTCACAGTGTTTGGAGGCGATGAGAAAGACGGTATGGCTCCTGACAATGAGGCTTACGAGTTTTGGAAAGAACATGTCGACGAGTCAAGGATAATCTACGGCTCGAAGAAAGATAACTTCTGGGAGATGGGCGAGACAGGACCGTGCGGACCTTGCTCCGAAATTCATATCGACATCCGTGACGAAGAAGCACGCAAGAAAATCAACGGCCGTGACCTCGTCAATAAAGACGACCCGGAAGTCATAGAGATCTGGAACCTCGTGTTTATGCAGTACAACCGCCTCGCCAACGGCACCCTCGTCGACCTTCCGGCAAAGCATGTCGATACCGGCATGGGCTTCGAACGCCTCGTCCGCGTGATGCAAGGCAAGAAGTCTAACTACGACACCGACGTGTTTACACCTATTATTAATGAGATATCTAAGCTTTCAGGAATAGAATACGGTAAAAACGAGAAACAGGATATAGCCATGCGCGTCGTCGCTGACCACCTCCGTGCGGTCAGCTTCGCCATTACCGACGGCCAGCTGCCATCCAATAACGGTGCTGGTTATGTAATTCGCCGAATCTTGCGTCGTGCAGTCAGATACGGTTACACTTTCTTGAAATTCACCGAACCGTTTGTGTACAAACTGCTGCCAGTCCTCGTACGCGAGATGGGTGAACAATATCCTGAAATAAAAGCCCAAGAGACCCTCGTATCAAAGGTGATATACGAAGAAGAGGCTTCATTCCTGCGTACCTTGGCATTGGGTATCAAACGTTTCGAGAATTATGTCGAGCAAAATAAAGGTGCTAAACTCATCGACGGCGCATTCGCCTTCGAACTGTTCGACACCTATGGCTTCCCAGTCGACCTCACCAACCTCATGGCAGAGGAGAAAGGCCTCGAAGTCGATATGGAAGGCTTCAACAATAACCTTAAGGAACAGAAAGACCGCTCACGCAAGGCAGCCGAGAAGATGTCGGGCGACTGGGTCGAGCTGATTCATGAAGACAAACCAACCACTTTCGTCGGCTACACCGAGATGGAGTGCCAGGCTAAGATATTGAAATTCAGAGAGGTCGTCGCAAAAGGTAAGAAACATTTTGAGATTGTCCTCGACAAGACCCCGTTCTACGCCGAGATGGGCGGCCAGGTGGGCGACCGCGGCGTGTTGGTGTCTGAAAATGAGACACTTAACGTGGTTAACACCGTCAAGGAGAACGACCTGAGCATTCACATCACCGATAACCTCCCACAGCAACCGGAGGCAGTGTTTACTGCCAAAGTCGATGTGGCACGCCGTCTGAAGATCGAGGCAAACCACACTGCGACTCACTTGATGCACGCCGCGCTTCGCCAAGTGCTCGGAACTCATGTCGAACAGAAAGGCTCAATGGTCGACGATGAACGTCTGCGTTTCGACTTCAGTCACTTTGCGAAGATGACTGACGAGGAGATTCATAAAGTTGAAACTATTGTAAATCAGAAGATAAGAGAAGACCTTCCGAACCAAACCGCTGTTGATGTCCCTATCGACGAGGCACGCAAACTCGGTGCCATGGCGTTGTTTGGCGAGAAATACGGCGATAAGGTACGCGTCGTGACATTCGGAAAAGACTACTCATGCGAGCTCTGCGGCGGCACACATATCGCATCTACAGGCCGCATCGGAGCGTTCAAGATTTTGACCGAAAGCGCTATCGCAGCCGGCGTGCGCCGTATCGAGGCAATAACAGGTGAGGCAGTCATCGATTATCTTGACAATCAGATAGATACACTCAATAAGATCAAAGCTCTTGTGAAGTCGTCTGGCGACGTGGTGAAAGCAGTTGAGAACCTCTCGACACAGAACACCATGCTCCAGAAGAAGATTGAGGCTATGATGATGGCACAGGCTGTAAGCGATGCAAAGAACGCTTACAACAACGCCACCGAATGGAACGGACACAAACTTGTCGTTGCACGCATCGATGCCGACATGAACCAGATGCGTAACATCGCCTCAGCTATCAAAGATATTGATAATGAAGCTGTTGTCGTCATGGGCGGCGTGTACGAAGACAAGCCTGCCCTCTGCGTGATGTTGCCACAAAGTGTTGTCGATAACAATAAATTGGATGCTGGAGCGTTAGTACGTGAAGCCGCCAAGGAAATCCAAGGCGGTGGCGGCGGACAAAAGACACTTGCCACAGCAGGCGGAAAGAACGCGGCAGGCATCGATAAGGCTATTGAGATTATTAAAAACAACTTGAAATAATAGTGAAACGTAACATCGTCATATTCAGTATCGTCATCGGAATAGTCTTGTTATTCCTTGTCGGATGCAAGAAAAGCACAAGCGATACCATAGCCTTCGTCGGTGACGAAAAGGACATGATGTCATGTTACGACATCTATCCCAAAGATTATTTCCCTTATAACGATTGTAATTATGACACTCTACTATTCCCGCCAGATGTTGCCGGTGAATATGAGATGAACGGTACCTTTGTCGATGGTACGTATGAGTATTATAATCAGATGACACATCAGTATGTGCCTCTGCCGTCACAGGCCTATACACCTAAGTCGATGTATATAATTATTGAGGAACAGGTTAACAGCATGGCAAAAATCAGATTTTCTTATAAAAGAAACAATGATTATAAGGAATGGTATTCAGCCCAAGCTTATATCTATGGTGACGTGTACTCGGATAATCCTAACGACTTCATGATTTGCTATGAAAATACACAAGGAACAGAGACCTGCAGATATTTCAGAGGTAATATCATCAAAGGAACAATAGGGGAGAATGGTATAATAAATATTAGTACCTGGAGTATTATTAAAGACAGGGAATACGCCTCACTGATACAAGGTATATATAATGTCTACGGCTATGAGAATTATAGTGCTACTATTGCAGAAAGGAAAAAATAATTGTCTGATATGAAGAAGCTGTTAACTTTGATGTTTTTTGTCGCCTTGAGCTTGTGCGTTACAGCCCAAGTCGATTACAGTTTTGGCAATATCAAGCATAAACGCGAGAAAAGCACTATCCCTACAATCGGTATCAAAGGTGGCTTGACAAGCTATCACATGCATTTCGCATACGAAAAATACAACAAGCTTTCAGATGATCTTATATTGAAACCTGGCTTCGGACTGTATGTCGAATTCCCAATCAAGAGATTGAAAGGATTTGCAGTAGGCGGCGAAGTTATGATGATAGATAGAGGTTATAGAAAATCATTCAAATTCAGAGGTGATATGCCAGAAGTCGACCAGATACAAGCACATTATCTCGATGTCAGAATCCCGGTAACATATTATTTCAGACATACCGAAGTGCTCAATCCATATATCTTTATAGCTCCCGACTTTGGAATGTGCTATGGCGGTGAGATGACTAAGACTTTTGCAGGAAATCCTAAATATAACACCTCCGTAGATATCTCAAAATCTGATGCGATGAGCTCTTTCGACCTGTCGCTGGCTTTCGGCGTCGGTATCAGATATAACATTCATTTCCAAGTGTTTACACTTGTTTTGAAACTCGACGGAAGCTATAATCTGGGTCTGCTGAACACTAACGGCGCTAAAGAGCCTGTCTATGTCGACAATCTTGCATATCATGTGAAAGATGCAAGCCGTTATAACAGAGGCCTGGAAGTGATGTTCAGCATCGGAATCCCGTTGAAATTCAACTTCTTACACGATTCCTGCTGGGGTTGGTAAACCGAACTCCTTATCTGTTGAGCACCAGTTTCTTGGTTACCACGAAATCATTTCCCATAATCTTAACGAGATACAATCCGTTGGTCAGACCTTTCATGGAATAATACGTCACATTATTGCTTGTGTCGCTTTTTATCTGGTCAATAAGCATTCCATTATAGCTGTAGATGCTGATGGTTATCGGTGCTGACATCAGACGCTCGTTGTATCCTATGTAAAGATCTCCATTTGAAGGATTAGGGAACAATTGTATCATGTTCTCGTAATCAATCTCATCAACAGAAGCTCCGTCGCTGTATCCGTCGGTATATATGAACTTCTGGGAAACGGTTGTGCCACAATCAGTGGTGATTGTGCATGTGAGAAGTGCGTTGCCCTCCTCGTCAATAGAAACGTATGCCTTGTTTTTGTCAACATCATCTTTGTAAACCTGCCATGTTGAAGTGCTTTCAGTACCTGCTATATGGTTAGGCGTGTTGTAATAGCTGTTGATTTCCCATGAATATTCAGCAGTTTCAATGCCAGAACCATGCAAACTCGACACCTGAATGTTGTATTCGTATATGTATGGCATGTAATCAATACCTGGTAATACCAGACCCTGACCTATCAACTCGCTGTTGACTGTCGGCTTTTCAAGGATACTGATGTTGATGGTCTTATCAATCCTGTTGTTCGCATGGTCGTCTATGCCTTCATCGGTAATCGTACATGTGTATGTGTGATAATCCGCGTTCGGGTAGACTTTGGTTGTCTGCGAATATGGATCTGAATAGTAGCTTTCAGGTGTCCAATGGAATGAGAAACGACCTGTTCCACCAGCTGGATTTGCCGTTAATTCGACCTCAAAATTCTCGCATATTTCTATGCTCGACGATGAGATGTAACTTTCATCCAAAGCCTGATAAACGTTCAAAACCAATGCGTCTTGGTTGACACATCCACTTGACGATGTTACAGTGCCTATAAACTCTATGTTCTGGCCTTCTGGCATGTTTATAGTCTTCGCAATCCTGTGATTGTCGCCGATAAAATTGCTAATCTTGTCTTGAGGCTCCCATGAATACATCGCACCAGGGACTTCGGCCATAGACAATAAGACCTGATTTCCTGCCAGTATATTGTACGTCTTGTATGTTGTGCCATTACCTTCGATATAAGCGTCCGCCTCAGGTATCTGGTTGACCGTTATCATCGGCGATGTGGCTGTAAACGTATGACTGTCAGTGTCAGTGATGGTGCAAGTATATGTTGTCGACTCGGTCAATGCCGTTGTCGTAATCTCCTGTGTGGTGTTAGACCCTGCAATCTTGCCTGCTGGCTGCCAGTCGTAAAAGTATTGCTCTGTTCCTCCTGATGGTATTGCCTTCAACGATGTCGTCTCTCCTGCGCAGAGTTCCGGTTGGCCGGTTATCGCCACTGATGCCATCAGGGCGTCGCCTACTGCGATAGTGAAGCTGTTCGAGTCAGAACAGTCGTTTTTGCTCACTGTCACATGGAATGTCACAGGTACTGTCACCGTAAGACCAACAGTCTGAATCTGGTTTGTGCCTTGTCCTGATGCAATCAAATTGGCTGGCTCAGAGCTCCACTCGTATGTGGCTCCCAGCATCTGCGGTACCGACAATGTGGCTGTGGCACCATAGTTTACGTGTGCCGGATTAGGTCCTGTGATAGTGACATCAGGAATAGGGTTGACGGTCACACTGACAGATTTTGTCAGCGTTGAATGCCCATCGGATATCACACATGAGAATGTGGTTGTTCCAACCTGCGGATGGGCTGTGGTATTTGCCGAATGTGGATAGTCAATCTGGCAGGCAGGGGAGGCTGTCCATGAATAGGTGTAGTTGCCGTAACCGCCTGATGCTGTGGCAGTTAAGTTTGGGTTTGCGTCGTCTTCGCAGAAACTTGTCCCGTCGCTGCTCACATTAGCGCTAAATTCATTCCTTATCTGTACTGTTTTTGTCTTGGTGTCACCGCATTCGCCATCGTTTCCGCCTGCTATCGCAACATAATATGATACCTGATAGTCGCCCGGTGTCGAATATGTATGTGTAGGGTTGACAGCTGTGCTTGTCGTGCCGTCACCGAAGTTCCATTGTCTCACATTGATTTCGCTGGTGTGCCCCGATGGGCTCGTGGTCTCAGTGCCCGTAAACTGCACTGCCTGTCCGGCAATAGCTTCGGTATTGGTGAAGTCGGCGGTCACATTAGGCAGCACAAACACATTGATGCTCTCGTCACCACTCTGTGTGCCAGCCACCACATGGCATGTGTATGAACCTGCCATTGCAAGTGTGGCATTCTGACGTGTCCATGTCCTTCCGACATGTGTCTGGTTATCCGGACTAGTCCAGGTGTATTGGGCACCCTCAATGACATTTGCCTCAAGCACCAAACTATTTCCAACACAAGGCGTGTTAGCGGTCAAAAATGGCTCAAGAATAGAGCAGTCAGTGGTACCCGAACCTGCTGTCTTGCTGAAAGTAATGTTGCACGAATGATTTGAAAAATTGGTTATGACAAGGATATAATATTGTCCTGATTGGGCGTTGTTGGGAATGATACAGTTTTCAGTATGAGCTGGCGCATAACTGCAACTTACAACTTTAGCTCCGGTTAAACCATTAGGACATGGAGATGTGGGGTCATCGAATGGTCCCCAGCAGCAGAAGTCAATGTCTTCGCTTGGCGTGCTGTACATGTAAATAGTCATACCGCCGGAATTAGCCATTCTCATATAGTACCATGCTGGATTTGGTCTGGTACTCAAACAGTCGTAATTTGGACCAGACTCTCCATTTCCAGCATTTACGCCAGCTGGAAACTCATATATACCATTGTCTGTGCAGAAAGGGTCAGCATTGGCACATAGGTTGTTCTGACGGTCTTTAACATATAAATCCATCATCATCGAAGCAACTAATTGATTGGGCAATGACGATTTCCATTCACCGAAAAGCTCACCGACCTCATCTTTCGACATCTTGCAGAATGCATGGTTTTCCTCATTAAGAAATTCGGTGAAAGTATTCTCAAGGTTGAAATTATAGCTGTTATCATTGCATTTTATAACGAAAATGCCATCTCTGTCGCTCGTCGTGACAACAAAACGATCGTCATTGTTCAGTAAATACAGTAAATGCGCTCTTTGCTCGAAAAGACTGATTTTCGAGATGTCAAACTCGACTGTGTTATTTATCTTGTCGAATGTATAATCATTTCTAATATCCTGCGCTTTCGCTGAAAACACCAGCAAAAACAATGCTACAATCAATAATGCCTTTTTCATTTTTGAAAATTTTATGTCAATACAATCTGCAAAGATACGAAAAATATTTTATATATGCAAAAAATCAGCGAGTTTTTGCACAGCTCTTCCTCTATGCGATATCTTGTTTTTTACCTCCATGCCCATTTCCGCAAACGTCTCCTCATAGCCGTCGGGCCTGAAAATAGGGTCGTAGCCGAAACCGCCATCACCATGCTCCTCTTCAGTGATGATGCCATTGACGATACCTTCGAAGAAATACTGTTTCCCGTTGAGATTCAATGCGATAACGGTTCTGAAACGTGCCTTTCTGTTCTTGATTCCCTTCATCGCGGCAAGCAGTTTCACCACATTGTCATGATAAGAGCATCCTTCGCCGGCATATCTTGCTGAATACACTCCTGGAGCGCCATCCAACGCCTCGACCTCCAGCCCTGTGTCATCGGCAAAACAGTTCAGATGATAATTGTTCGTCACATAATCCGCCTTGATTTTGGCGTTGTCTTGAAGATTGTCGCCATCTTCCACGATGTCGGTCTCACATCCGATGTCGCGTAAGCCAACAACCTCATAGTTCTTTAAAATATTTCTAATTTCCGCTAATTTGTTCTTATTATGCGTCGCAAAAACTAATTTTTCCATTGTTACATTTTTAAACGTCATTTCGACCGACCGTAGGGAGTGGAGAAATCACCGCTATTCAATTTGATTTCTAAACAATTCGATTGCCGGTGATTTCTCGACTTCACTTCGTTTCGCTCGAAATGACAGAGTCCCACCGTATCGGTGCTATATTATTATTAATAAGGTACTGATTCGCCTGCGAGAAATGCCGGCATCCGAAGAATCCGCGGCTCGCTGAGAGTGGGGAAGGGTGCACCGTTTTCAATATCAGATGCTTGCTGTGGTCAATCAGTCCCTCCTTGGCTATGGCGTAATTGCCCCACAACATGAACACCAGATGTTCCTTCTTCTCTGAAAGCGCGCGTATCGCTGCGTCGGTGAACTGTTGCCATCCTATCTTGGCGTGTGATGCCGCCATGTTAGCCCTCACCGTGAGCGAAGCGTTGAGCAGCAAAACGCCCTCGTCGGCCCATCTCTCAAGGTTTCCGTTCCGTGGTATGGGCATCCCGATATCAGTGTGCAGCTCCTTGAAGATGTTCTGCAAGCTCGGCGGCGGCTGTATGCCGTCAGGCACCGAGAACGCCAAGCCGTGCGCCTGACCGACACCATGATATGGATCCTGACCCAAGATAACGACCTTCACCTTATCGAAAGGCGTGCGGTTGAACGCATTGAAAATCAACGGAGAAGGTGGATAAACGACATACTGGCGCTTCTCGTCGATGAGAAAACTCTTGATGCCGGCGAAGTACGATGAGGCGAACTCGTCTTTGAGTACCTCGTACCACCCTTGCTCTATTGCCGGCTTCTTGATTTCAACCATGATAATTTTTTTTACAAATAATGTACAAAATTAGAAAAAAATTCGTTTCTTTGTTGTGTGAAATTAATAAATCCAATCAATATGAAAAAAATTGTTTTAGTGTTGTTGGTCGCATTTGCCCTTGGCATAGTTATGTCATCATGCAGTAGCAGCAAATCGACATGTCCGGCTTACGGTGAATATCAGCAGTACCAACGAGAAAACATTTATTAAAAAATCTTCAAACAAAAAAAGGCTCCCAATTGGGAGCCTTTTCTATTTGATTTTTATCGTTTTTAGTACACTAAGAATTTTCCAGTGTTCATCTTGTTGCCTGCAATGACGCGGATGACGTATGAACCGCTTGTGAGGCTTTCTGTGTTGATTGTGGCTGTATGCTCACCTTCACCATAGAAACCGAGTTCGCTGTTCACTATCATACGGCCAGCGAGGTCGAAGATCTGGTAGCTCACATTGCCGTTCTCTGACATTGTGAAGTTGAACTGTGCGTTGCCTCTTACTGGGTTAGGATATACGCTGACTTGTGCGTTGTGGCTGTCAGATTCAACCTCGTCAACACCGAAGTCTGAACCTTCTTCGTATGTGCCGCACATGAGGATACCATTGCCGTATGTGGCTGCGTAAATCATACCTTCATTGTGGATGCCTTGATAGATAACTTCGGTAGGTGTGTCCATTTCATCGTATAGAACGTCGATGACATCGTCATGATTCGGCATGATGGCTTGTGTAAGACCCATAACTGGGCTTGAGTAGTTGCCCGACTTGCTCCAAGCTGCACCATCTGATGATGTGTAGATGCCGTGCTCTGTACCAATAATCAAGAGGCCTGTGCTCTTCTCGATGATACCTGAATAGACTGGGAATCTGCCGAGGTTGCCTTGGATCGAGGTGAAGCTTGCGCCACCGTTTGTTGATCTGTAAACGTAGTTGTTATTGCCGTAGTTGCCTAATGTCAAAAGAATGTCGTTGTTGTTATTAGGATTTACGTAGATGCTTGTGATAGCGCGGCCTGCAAAGACTGAATCAGTATCCAGCTGTACAATCTGTACGCATGGGTTGAGTGTGTCGGTCACATCGGCTTGTTCTTCTGTGAAAGCATCGTCAATGCCGGTGATTTTATAGAGGTTGCCATCAGTTGTTCCGACAAAGGCCTCTGTGCCGTTGGCGTTCATTACAACTGTAGATGGGATACCTGAAATCTCGCTGATGAGGAACCAATCTGAGTCTTTGTCAAAGATGAGAGCGTCTCTTGTCATGTACACCTTGCCTTCAATACCGACAATCATATTTGTCTTGAGTGGGTCGTGTAAGCCAGGGATAGTGTCACCTTGGATCCATTTGTAACCGCCAGCTGGGTCCACGTGCTCAGGATCATGTGGTGGCTCAGGCATTGTGTAATTGATTGGATAACCACCCTGTTTGCTGTAATAATGGAGGACGTCACCAGCCTTTGCATCACGTCTGACAACCAAATTCAGTGTGTCTAACTCAATGGTTGTTGTGACGACATAGTCGTGGAGGATGTTGTAAATGTACAATATGGTGTCGTTCAAATCATATAATGTATCGTTGATAGTGATGCTGGTGCTTGGATACAAGGTGTCACATACATAGATATCGCCATGTGTGAAGAATATTGAATCATAATGGACGTAAATGGTATCCAAGTTGGCATTCAAAGTGTCTAATGGATTGTTGTAATTCTCATAGATATCTGTTACCGATACAATATGATGATCATCGTTGTAGTTTTCATGTATTGCGTAAGGGGTCTTGAATGCATTAGTGTTTGTGATAACTCCTTCAGCCATGAACTTGGTGAGGTCGTAGTCTTCACCACTGGTCTGTGATCTGTGGATTGGTATTTCGAGAGCGCCTGTTCCGGACACGAAGATGATGTTTGGATCAATTGTTGAAATGAAGCAAGGACCACCGGCATAGTCTTTCATGAAGTAACCAAAAGCATTGTTTGTTGCTGTTGGGTTAGGGAAGATGGCTTTACCTGTTGTGAGGTCGTCAATGGTATCGCAAGCAAGAATCTGCATGGTGCCATAGTCAATTGAACCGCCAATAACTTTGTCGCCACCACCAACTGCAACACTCATCATACGCATTGTTGACACGTGCTCCTCAGCTGTGAGGAAGTAACGGTTGCCACCGCTATATGAATATATGTCAGCATAAAACTCTCCTTTGTAAATACCGCCTTCTGTTCCGATAAAGAATTCATTTGAATTGTTAGGGTTGAACACGATGTTCTGGATACCTTGGTGGAGGTAGTAGTAACGGTTCCAAGCTATTGCTGTGTACTCTGCGCAGTTATACTCAGAGATCTGAACAGGTCTGTAGCTGTTGGCACCCGATGAAGTGGAGTCCTCAAAAGACCACAAGTAGGTCGAGCCAATGAGAAGCTTTCTTGGATTGTTTGGATACACAACCATGAATGAGCTGATATCGGCATCAGGTCCCAAGATGAGGTATGATGGGGAGGACTGCTGGGTTGGCTTGGCAAATGCGATCTCCCATGTTGCTGCTGCATCCTGTGTGAAATAGATGTTGTCTGTTTTGTAATCGCCGGCTTCACCACTGATATAAGCGATGTACATGAAGTTGGCGTTTGTTGGTGACATGGCAATAATCTTAGGATTTGTATTGTTTCCTGGTAAATTGCCTTCTCCAGTGAGTTGTCTGACGTTACCGTTTGTCACAAGGTAGACATCAGCTTCATCAGCTGCGAGAACAACACCGCTGTTGTTTGATTTCACACTTCTGAAAAAGCCAGCTTGAATAACAGACCAGTTCTTCATCAAACCTTCGCTTGTGGCTGCATAGATGTCGTTGCCGACCACTGTCATTTCATTGACAAATGCGATGTTTTCAGTGCCGGCCACGAGAACTGTGTTGTTGCCTTCCATCTTGTATACACCACTGCCAACGAAACTGCAGTCATAGCCAAGGTCACTAAGGCCGTTTTGTCTCTGAGCCGTGTTGCCATCACCTGTTCCAATGTAAAGCACGTTGTCTTTAATAACGAAGCAGCTGATAGGGGCATTGACATGGGCGATGAGCTGGAATGTTATACCATTGTTGGTGGTTCTGAAAATGTCACCACCTGCCGTTCCGATAAGAACATTTCCATCTCTGTCATAAATAACAGCTCTTGTAGAACCACCGAAATTGTCAGGACCGGCACTTACCCAATCCAAATTCGCGTCTCTCGATGACTGAGCCTCTCTCTGACCCGCTATTAATAATGCCGGATCGATCAAACCTGTCTCCTGATTTGCGCGAATGCTCTTCATAAATGAAGAAATTGTAGCGCCTGAACCTGTCCTCGGAGTGTATTTTCCAAGGGTCTCTGCAGCGTTAGCTACAAAACTTGCTTGAGCTAACACAATGGTTATCAAAAGCATACTTAACGGTAAAAATCTTTTTTTCATATCACGTAATTTAGTTATTAACTTCAATTTGAACTAACAATCTTTTAGGGTTCAAAAATACAACATTTTTTTGAACCGTGCAAAATATTTTAGGAAAAAAATTAAATTTTTTATCTCCTAAAGCCCTAAATGATTGTTTTTCAATAAACAAGTGATGAAAAATTAATACTTGACTATACAGGAAGAAGGTAACCAACCGACACTGCCATCGGCGATTTTAATCTTGTTCCAATTGTCGGTATCGTCCAAAACCTTTACTTTCGTGCCTTCATGAAGTACGAACAAGTCAGTTCCCGACGACGTGGGCGAACTTTTCACTGTGATGGTTGGCATCATGACAATGGCCTCGCTGTGCTCATATATGTATCTGTATTTCTGCGAAGCGAAGACGATGCTGCATAATGCCAAGAGAATCAACAATATACCTGCAAAAAACATGCCTTTCTTCATGCCTCGCGTATGGGCAGTGAGATATAAAAACAACACTGTCAACACTAAAGCTATAAGCAATAACGACAATATTGCCCATTCGTTGGCCGTGAATATGTTGCCGATATTTCTCCATAATTTTCTTAAGAAAAACTCAGGCATTGGCTCAATCTTGTCAGTAATCATGGCGTTCGCTATGGCGAGGTTTTGCCTGATATCCTCGTTGTTAGGCTCAATCTTTAATGCCTTCTCGTAATATAGTATGGCCAAAGGATATTCACGCATCTTGAAATATGCATTTCCTATATTATATAATAAAGGTGCAGAAACATATCCGTCGTCCAAAATGCCTTTATAAATGATTACAGCAGTGTCGTAACGGGCTTCGTTATAATAGAAATTTGCCCTCTCAAATTGCTGATTCTGAATGGTTTGCGCCTTCAAACAAAACGCCGTGACCATTAAAATTATTATAAAAAATATCTTTTTCATGTTAATTCAGATTTTTTTCCGCTTTTGTTATTACCTCAACACCTTTTTCATATAGTTCCTCCATTTTCTTCTCTGGATCACCAGGCGCAAATCGTGCGTATTCACAGCTGTTAAGCAACTCAATGAATTGATTGGTGATGTCTTCCGGCACATTCTTGCTCTCCATCATCTCTTTCACGGTTTCCATCGATAACTGTGAGCGTGTAATGTTAAGTTTGTCGGAGATATAACCCCATAAAGCCTGTGAGAACTCTTCGTAGAAATGTAAAGAATCTTTGATTTTCAAATAGTTATGTGCATTTTGAAGTCGTTTCTTCGCTACCTTTGTCGCTTTCTTGTTTCTCACCAAAACCTGGTTCTGGTTGAATTTGTTGACTCTCTTGTATAAGACCAGACCGACCACGAAGACAAATACCATCAATACAACCAGTATGAAATATAATGGAGAGCCGAACAGCAATGCACTGTCTTCCCTAAGTTTTCCAACCGTCATGATATGGTTGATGTCGCTGCCCACCACCTTGATTGCCTCTTGTCCGCCGGCATAGATGATGCCGCTGCTGCCCTCGTTGGCGCTTCTTTCCACATGGAGCTTATAATGGTCGGAACTTAATGTGACATATCTGTTTTTCGAAGGGTCGTAGTATGAGAAGTCTGTCGGATTGATGGTGAAATCTCCTGAAACCCTTGGTATCACAACGTATTCTGCTTTCTTTGTGCCGCTTATGCCATAACTGTTGCTCTTCGTGTTTGTAGTGATTTTCGGGTCGTAAACCTCGAAATCAGGCGGGAAAACAGGCTTTGGCAGCTCCAAAAGCTCGATGTTGCCGTTACCCGACACAGAATAAGTGACAGTGAAGGCGTCGTTCGACTTCATCTCGGTCTTGTCAATGCTTGAGGTGAATGTGAATTGTCCCACTGCTCCTTTGAAACTGCTCGGCTTGTCTTTTGTCGGCAATGCTTTAACCTCTATGTCAATAGGTTGCGACTTGATCTCTTTTTTGACATTGGTGTATGACGACCCCATGATGTCACCGAAAAAGTTGTCAAACGGGTCGTAGCCCCTCGACTGGCGGTTTTCGTTTTTTATCTGTGCAATGCAGCTGATGTCGAGCGGGTCGATGGTCAAAGTGCCTGCCTTTTGTGGTATCAGCACTATCTCCTGTATGGTGGCGACATGGTATTCGGTGCCGTTGCGCACTATCGATGACTGCTGCAAGGTGCCGTTGTTGTCGGTCACGTCTTTCATCCAAAAGCCTGAATATGAAGGGGCTTTCGAGATCGAGAGCTGCGATATCGGGATGGTGTAGTATATCTTGTATCTCAACAATATCTGCTCGCCTATATATGCCGTCTTTTTGCTTGGCGAGGCCTCCAAAAATACTTCTTTGGCACCGCTGCCGGCACTTCCTTGGTTGCTGCCGCCCGTCACGACGCTGCTGTCTTTCACCACAGTGACCTCCTCAGTGGTACTCTTGACTTTCTTTCTGTCGACAGTTATGGTCGCCGCCGGGATGGTGTAAGTGCCTTCCTTGATGGCTCTAAGATAAAACGAATATGTGTGTGTGGTCGACTTCGTCACCGAGCCGTTGATTATCTGAACGCTTGAGCTCTGTGATGAGAACGGACCTCCTACAATCTCAAAATTGGTGAAATTCGGAGCCTCGAAATTGGAGCCGTCACCTGTGAGTTCGTAAGAAACCTGAAACTGTTCGCCAACAACCACCTGTTTCTTGCATATCGTCTTGAAACTGACTTCGTCCTGTGCGCTCACCGAGAACGCCGTCACTAAAAACAATAATATTAATCCAATCTTCTTCATTTAACTCAAAACTCTAAACTATATAACTGACTTTAAACTTTAATATTAATCCAATCTTCTTCATTTAACTCAAAACTCTAAACTCTAAACTCTATAACTGACTTTAAACTCTAAACTTTAAACTTTAAACTAAAACTACCAATCTTTCTGTATTTTCCTTTTCTGCATCTGTGCAGCTTTTGCCTCGTTCATTTTGTCCATTGTCTGTTTCTCTTGATTCTCAAGGGCTTGCAGCATTCTCTCGGCATCTTCTTTCGACATCTGCTGTTCTTGTTGCTGCTGTTGCTGCTGTTGCTGCTGATCATCCTGATTTTGCTCTTGCTGCTCTTGATTTTGCTGCTGCTGTTGCTGATCCTGCTGATCCTTTTTGTCATCTTGCTTGTCCTGATTCTGTTGGTCTTGCTGCTGCTCCTGCTGCTGTTGCTGTTGCAGGATGAGTTTCTGACGAGCATATTCAAGGTTGTATCTGGCATCTTCATCGTCAGGGTTGAGCTTCAGCGATTTCTTGTAGGCGTCGAATGCCTCCTGGTATTTCTGCTGCTCCATCATGCTGTTGCCGAGGTTGTAATAAGCCTTAGCTTCAACATCTTTCGACACGTTACGGTCAGTGACGCTGCCATAGCTGTTGGCGGCTTCTTCGTAATTTTTCTGCTGATAATACGCGTTGCCGAGGTTGAACTGCGCTTTGTCGTTGTATTTCTTGTTGAGCGACTCCTTGTATTCGCTTTCTGCCTCAGTATAATTGCCGTGATGGTAGTCTCTGTTGCCTTTGCGGATATCCCTTGCTTGGGCGTTCGCGCCTACAGTGACTGCCAAAAACAGTAGTAATATGCCAATTTTATCAATTGTTTTCATTTTTCAGCTCAAAGAATTTAAAGTTAGACTCCCATTTTCTCTTTCCGGAAGAGATGAGTATCTCTATGATTAACAATATGATAGCCGCACCAATGAACCATTGGAACTGATCGTCGTAGTCGGTGAAAACCTTCGCCTCTATCTCTGATTTCTTCGCCTTGCTGATGTCATCGTAGATCTTGTCAAGGCCGACATTGGAGTTGCTTGCCCTGACATATATGCCATCGCCAATCTCAGCCAGCTGGCGTAAAATATGGTCGTCGAGCTTGGTGATGACCACGTTGCCTTCCTTGTCTTTCTTGTAACCTGTGCGTTTGCCGTACTGGTTGTAGAGTGGGATAGGGGCTCCCTCGTCGAGACCCATGCCTATGGTGTAAATCTTGATGCCGTATTTTGCCGCGTCTTGCGCTGCTTTCACCGCGTCGCCGTTCTCATGGTCCTCACCGTCGGAGATTATGATGATGGCTTTGTTATGCTCGTTCTCGCCAAACGACTTTATTGCCAGGTCAATGGCGCGTCCTATCTCGGTGCCTTGTGCCGGTATGAGGTCGGTGTCGACGGTCGATAGGAACATCTTGGCAGCGGAATAGTCAGTGGTTATTGGCAGTTGCACGTATGCGTTACCTGCAAATACTATTACACCTATCCTGTCGCCTCCGAGCTTCGAGATGAGCTTGTTGATGGCCTGCTTCGAGCGTTCCAGACGGTTGGGCGCGATATCCTCGGCGTGCATGGAGTTTGAGATATCCACACAAAGGAAGATGTCGATGCCTTCGCGTTTCACCTTCTCCATCTTCGAACCTGACTGCAGGTTTGCCGCACCCACTATCACTAATGCGATGATAAGCAAAAACAAAACGAACTTCGTGTTCGCTCTCTTCTGAGAGTACTGTGGAATCAGGTATCCGCGCAGTTTGATGTTGGCAAAACGCTTGAATTGTCTCTTGTTCCACAAACGAATCAGGATGTACACCGCTATCAGTACCGGCAACACGAGCAGCCAGTACAGATACTGTGGGTTTTCAAATCTTAAAATGCTTGTCTCCATAACTCCTTAATCCGTTAATGTCTTAAAAACAGTGTTTCTCAATAAAAACACCAACAATAATAATGCCAAACTCAACAAAACGAAGGGTAAAAATTCTTCGTGTACGCGAGTGAACTCGTTTATCTCTATTTTTGAGCGTTCCAGCTGGTCGATTTCGTCGTATATCTGCTGCAGGCTTTCTTTCGAGGTGGCTCGGTAGTACTTGCCGCCTGTCTGGTCGGCTATGTTTTGCAGCAGCGGCTCATTGATATTGACAGGAATCTGCACGATCTGTACGCCGCCAAACGGTGTGTGTGCCGGATAAGGTGCTGTGCCTCTGGAACCTACGCCAATGGTGTACACTCTGATGCCGAATATCTTAGCCATCTCGGCAGCTGTGGCAGGGTCGATGGAGCCCGCATTGTTGTCACCGTCGGTGAGCAGAATCACCACCTTAGAGATGGCTTCACTGTCTTTCAGTCGGCTTACCGAGGACGCCAGACCGTCGCCAATGGCAGTCCCGTCTTCCAACATGCCGCATTTCATGCCCCTGATCATGTTGAGAAGCATGTTGTGGTCAGTGGTTAAAGGCACTTGCGTGAATGTCTCGCTAGCAAAAACCACCAGTCCCATACGGTCTTCCGGACGGCCTTTCACGAAGTCTGACGCCACCTCTTTGGCGGCCTCCAGACGGTCGGGCTTAAGGTCCATGGCGAGCATACTGCTTGAGATATCCATCGTCATGATGATGTCAATGCCTTCCACGTTGATTTTTCTGTTTGTCGAGCTGCTCTGTGGACGTGCTAACGCAATGATTAACAACGCTAAAGCACACATCTCAAGGGCGAAAAGCAGATGACGCGCATATATTCTCCAGCCTTTGCGCATGTTCGCGAAGAATGAGGTGTCCGAAAACTTGACGTAAGCCTCGTTTTTTCTGCCTCTAAAGATATACCATACTATCAGTAATGGAATGATTATCAATCCATAAAGGTAGTTAGCCGATGCAAATTCTATCGAACTCATTTTGCCTCCTCCTCTTTCTTCTTTTTCTCAACTTCCTGACAATAGGCGTAGCTGTCTTCGACAAAATAGTTGGTTTCCTTAAATGATTCCTCGTTTTGTTCTGCCGTAGGGTTGGCTTTCGCAAACTTGACGAAATCTGCCAATATGAGTGTCTCTTGCAGTTTGTCTTTTGCTGTCTCGTTGATTTCCAATGCACGAACGGCCTGGAGAATCTCGTCGGTGGTCATCTCGACAGCTTCGATGCCAAATTGTCCTTCAAGATATTCTCGCGTGATATCGGTCAAATCGGTGTAATAGTCCTTAGTGTTCAAGGATTTCCACGCTTCGTTGTCTTTTATCTCGGCGAGTTTTGCACGGGCTGTCACAATGGCAGGTATTGTCGGTTTTTTCTTCTCAACAACGACAACTTCTTTATCTTTCTTATGTTTGGAAACATAGATGACCAGATACACTATGCCTGCTAAAATGACGATTATTCCCAGCAAAGAAAACGTCTCTTTTGCTGTTATGCCCTGGCGGATGACGTCTTTTATCGGGCGGAACGCCTCTGTCGTGTCAACAGCTATCGTGGTCACGTAAAGCTCATATTCTCCCGTGTATAGTGTACGTCGCACACTGTCGGTGAGGCTTTTGCTGTATGTGATGCCAATCGATGGCACATAGACATATCCTGTGTCAAATGACGTGAGTTTCAGGTTTTGTGTCATCTTCACATTGTCGCTGTTGCTGATAGGTGTGGTGACCACATCACCGACCTCGACCACATCAATCGACTTGCTCAAGGTGTCGTCAAACTGTTTCCATTCGACATAATAGTCCTTGGGAATGGTCAAAAACAACTGATAATCAAAATGTTGTCCCACGATGATGGTGTCGGCGGTAACGTTTTTGCTAAGAAAGACGTTTTGTGCGACACAATGTTTGCCGAGCAGCGACATCATGCAGAACAATACTATGAAACAAAGTTTCCTCATTTTCTCGATTCTCTCCTTTTAAAAAGTTGCATCAATGGCTTGACATAGTCTTCGTCGGTGTAAATCAATGTGTTGTCGATTCCGTTGTTGGCGAAGGTCTTGTTTAGCGATACGGTGGCGTTTTGCACATATTTCTGATATGCCTCGTTCCATGCGCTCGTTGAGGTGTCAACCCAAACATCTTTATCAGTCTCGTTGTCACGGAACTTCACCAAGCCTATCTTTGGCACGATGAGTTCACGTTTGTCGGTGATTCTCAATGAGATAAGGTCGTGTTTGCGCGCTGCTATCCGCATTTCCTGCTCAAAAGGCTTGCTCGTCACAAAGTCGGAGATGAGAAATGCCGTGGTGCGTTTTTTTATCGCGCTTGTCAGGAATTTCAGGCCTTCGCCGATGTCGGTGCCTTTATGTTGTGGTGAGAACGTCACGATCTCGCGTATGATACGCAGGATATGGCTTGAGCCTTTTTTCGGCGGGATGAATTTCTCGATCTGGTCGCTGAAGAAAATCACGCCGACCTTGTCGTTGTTCTGAATTGCCGAAAATGCCAGCACTGCTGCCAGTTCCGCCGTGATGTCACGCTTGGTGGCGTCGATGGAGCCGAAGTCGTTGGAGCCCGACACGTCGACGAGCAGCATCACCGTCATCTCGCGTTCCTCCTCGAAAATCTTGACAAAAGGCTTGTGGAATCGCGCTGTGACATTCCAGTCGATGTTGCGGATATCGTCGCCATACTGATATTCCCGCACCTCGCTGAATGTCATGCCTCGACCCTTGAACGCGCTGTGGTACTGACCTGAAAAGATGTGGTTGGTCAACCCGCGCGTCTTGATCTCGATTTTCCTGACTTTTTTAAATAAATCGTTAGCTTCCATTACGGCACCTCAACAATGTTCAAAATCTCATTGATGATATCTTCTGTTGTGATATTCTCTGCTTCTGCCTCGTATGTCAGGCCGATACGGTGACGCATGACATCTGGGGCGACGGCACGCACATCTTCAGGGATGACGTAGCCACGACGTTTGATGAATGCGTATGCCTTAGCTGCCAGAGCGAGGTTGATAGAGGCACGCGGAGAGCCGCCGTAGCTTATCATTCCGGCGAATTTCTTAAGCTTGAACTCCTCCGGATAACGTGAGGCGAACACGATGTCGGTGATGTAGTTCTCAATCTTCTCGTCGAGATAGACCTCACGGCACACCTTGCGGGCGTTCAAAATGTCTTTTGTCGACGTGACCTTATGAACCTCAGGATATTCCTTGTTGATATTTTGGCGCAAAATCACCTTTTCCTCTTCTTTTTTCGGGTAGTCGATGACCACTTTCAACATGAAACGGTCGACCTGTGCTTCCGGAAGCGGGTAGGTGCCTTCCTGCTCAATAGGGTTTTGTGTTGCCATCACCAGGAACGGGTCAGGCAATGCGAACGTGCTCTCGCCGATAGTCACCTGATGCTCCTGCATGGCCTCGAGCAATGCGCTCTGCACCTTGGCAGGGGAACGGTTGATCTCATCCGCCAACACGAAGTTCGCGAACACAGGGCCTTTCTTAACCAAAAACTCCTCGGTTTTCTGACTGTAAATCATAGTACCCACAAGGTCGGCCGGCAAAAGGTCAGGTGTGAACTGTATACGGCTGAAGTCGGCGTCGACGATGCTTGCCAATGTCTTGATAGCCAACGTTTTAGCCAATCCGGGAACGCCTTCCAATAGGATATGGCCGTTCGACAACAAACCTATGAGCAAACGCTCTGTCATGTGCTTCTGCCCAACGATGACCTTGCTCATTTCCATATTGATCAAGTCGATAAACTGACTCTCTCTCTGAATTTTTTCGTTCAATTCACGAATGTCTGTCTCAATCATTTTATTGCGATTTTTATGCTTTTTTTCAATTAACAATATAAACGCAAAAATATTGCAAAAATTTCAATCTGCAAAGAAAAATTTAGCCTATTTTTCAAATATCTCTAAAAATTTTGTAATTTCGTAGCTTGAAATAATTGTATGCAGCAATTTGGGAAAATAGCGATTGTTGGAGCCGGCAATATGGCTTATACTCTTTGTAAGGTGCTGAAAAACAAAGAGATAGACCTTTATTGCGTATATGTCAGAAATGCTGCTAAAGCCGAAAAAATGCGTCAGGATTTGGGCGTTGAGACCGTTTCTGACTACGAAAAAGTTTTAAAATCGGATTTTTTGATAATTGCGGTGCGTGATGACGAGATTTCCGAGGTTGCATCGCATCTTGTTGATTATAAAGGACTTGCGGTGCATACATCGGGGGCTAAGCCTTCGGAGGTGCTGAACCGCATCGAGCGTTATGGAGTGTTTTATACACCTTTCACAATGAGTAAGGAGCGCGAGGTTTCGTTCGACAACGTACCTTTAT